>JABAOH010043389.1_pt1 | contig 35006 bp, 35 predicted proteins | sample 7062181 | NCBI WGS metagenome assembly JABAOH01 (sample SAMN14538630, study PRJNA623070) | marine sediment metagenome | biome: marine biome [ENVO:00000428]; feature: marine pelagic biome [ENVO:01000023]; material: deep marine sediment [ENVO:00002113]; isolation source: pool of 5 deep marine... | reverse complement strand
TGAATATTCATATCCTTTATTACTATCAATCTTTTTTTCCCCGGGACTATTACTGCTTCCTATTCCCCGGCACTGAAAAAGAAGAATAAAAAGAAAATAAACCAAAAAATTAGAGATTAAAGGGATTTTTTTGGCTGCTGCTTTTTTCTCGGATATTCTCATTTTTCACCTCTTTGTTTTTCAGTGTAATTTTTTACCCTATTCACACTGTCCAAAAGCTTCGGGGTATATTTCAATACCTTTTTAAATATCTCATAAATTTCTTCAGGAATGTATTCATGAGCAATCTGATTTCTTACAATCCGAATTTTTACAAAATCATCCGCACTTTCGATTAATTCTTTCTTTTCAGCCCGATTGATTCTATCCCTGACTGTGCCCTCTGATTCCAGGTCAATTTTGTCAATCAGCCTGAAAACCTTTTGGATTAGTATATCGCTCAACCGGGCAAAGCGGCTGGTTAATGCCTCGAACCGCTCAAGTTCGTCGTAATCATATTGGACTTTTACGCCGGTTTTTTTACATTTTTGGTACGAATAATCTAAAATATCCGCGGCTTTTTCCATTAATTCAAGTTCCTCTTTCAAAAGCAGTAATATGTTTTTTGTATCCGTATCCTTATCCGTATCCGTATCCGAATTCATATCTGCATCTTTGTTTGAATTCTTATTGGCTTCATCTTCTGTCACAGCATTACCCCTTGTTTTAAAGCTAATTTTACGAATGGTTTTTCTAGATCCTTTGTAACCACAATATCTATTTTTTGTTCTTCCAGTTTTTCAAAAATGGCAGCTTTCAGGTCTATCTTATCAGATGGTTTGATTTTTTTTGAAATGATCAGCAGATCGATATCGCCGCCTTTTTGTGAATCATCCACCCTGGAGCCAAACAAATAAACGGATGCCGCGGGATCAATTGTGTAAACGCTTTGTTTAATCACGTCCACTTCGTATTCTGAGAGTCTCATATTTGCCTGTGCCTCCAGCCTGAAATATAACCTTTTTTTTATGTTGTGTCAATAACCCAATAGCTGATGTGATTTTTTATAACACATGCACCTGGCCCCTATTTATTAAGGATAGATAAATAGGCTTTCCATGGACCCACTGCGTCATGATATTGCTTTGCCATGGTCCTTACGATCTGGTCGATGTGTGACAGGTCATGTACAGCCCAGGTGGCGATCAATTGCCCTAACGTGACCGTACCAAGCGCCGGGTGCGTTCCTTTTAAATCATAGTGCCGGGGTTCAAGTTTTAACTCGTCCAGAGCCCGGAGATTTTCTTTTCGCAGCTTATCGAACGTCTCAAGAAGTTCACCCAGTGTTTTTCCTTTGCTTTTTTGGAAAAAAGCAAAACGGTCGAAAGGGGTGAAGGTTCGGGATTCACCATGTTCAAGGATTATTTTTATACGGGCAATCCAATCGGTTTCCTCACCATGAATAAGGTGACCTACCACATCATACGGGCTCCAGGTATCCGGTCCTTCATTGGTTAATATCCAGGGATCGGATAACCCCCCTATCAGTGCCCGTAATGTTCCGGGTGTTTGTTCCAATATTTCCACTGCATATTTAAGCTGAAAATCCATTTAATTCACCTCCAATTTATGTTTCTTGCTGATATATATTTTATCATATCGATCCTAAAACAAAAACATAAATTTTATTGGGCCAGAGTCAAATTAGAATTGCTGTTTTTTTTTGCCGGGGGAGTTGAAATCTATTCATATTTCATATAAAATTATTTTTTGATTTAAAGAACTAAAAATGGCATTTAAAATAAAAACGGAGGACAATTATGTCAAGAAAAGACAAATCCATGTATGATTCTTTACTATCAAAACTATTGCTCCTGGCTATAATTCTTTTTTTTGCCTTCCCGGGATGTAATGAAGTTGACACGCTGCATCAAGATTCAATTCAAGAAAATGACAGCGGTAACTATGAAGAAGCAATTAAATTGTTGAAAAAAATCTTGACAATTGACAAGGAGAATCCTCGTTATCTTAATAATCTGGGGTGGACACTTTTTAGAAATGATAACTTTGATGAAGCAATGGTTACGTTGCAAAAAGCAAAAACAACGTGCAAAAGCAAAACGTTAATGAAGGCGATTGAAACAAATCTCTTTATGGTTTCGACGTTTCAAAAAGGTAAAGAACTAATACAAGAAAAGAAATATGATGAAGCTGTGACGGAATTTGAGAAGGTGACCTCAAAATACAATACCAAAGAACTTGAATTGAAATACCTGGCGCTTTGCTATGAAGGCATGGGTAAATATGATGAAGCAAATGAAAGATGGGAAAAAATAGTAGAAATGTATGAGGGTACAGAGACCCCGAATAAATTCTATCTTCTGGCCACAGAAAAACTATCGATGAAGGAAAAAAGCTCTGACCCGGAATAATTGGTGGTTTAAAAAAATTAAAATTATTGCTAATTTTTACTGTCAAATAAATGACAACCTGACGGTGGTAAAATCCGGGGGAAAAACCTTCTAACATAGGTCTTTCCAGCTTTTCCACCTTTTGGAACAAAATTTGCTAAGAGTAGTGCTGGAGGTTTGTATTGGATATTGCTACATTCTTGGGAATATTAAGTGCCTTCGGTCTCCTGGCCGTTGCCATCGTATCACGAGGTGATTTCACTGTATTCTTTAATTTAAGTTCGCTCCTGATTGTTCTGGGAGGCACGTTTGGCGCTACCCTTATCAACTATCCCATGAAAGACATTATCCGGGTGCTGCGGGTGGTAAAAAATGCCTTTGTCCATAAAGAGATCGATTATATGAGCATTATCCCGGATTTAGTCAGGCATTCGCGGCTGGCACGAAAAGACGGTATCCTGGCCCTGGATAAGATACTCGATGAGATAGACGATCAATTTTATTACGAAGGTTTACGCATGGTGGTGGACGGCACCAAACCGCAGATGTTGAAGCAAATTCTACGAAACGAGATTGATTTCCTGGCTGCCCGCCACCGGGTAGGAATATCCATATTCAGAACCATGGGGCAGTTTGCTCCTGCCTTTGGCATGATCGGTACGCTGATCGGTCTTATCTTTATGTTGGGAGCCCTGGATGATGCATCTCAGATCGCATCGGCCATGGCACTGGCATTGGTGACCACCTTTTATGGGGCTATCCTGGCCAATATCCTGTTCTTACCCATTGCGGGAAAGCTTAAAGAACGATCCACCGCAGAGATTTTAAAGCTGGAAATGGTTATGGCCGGGATTCTGGCAATTCAACAAGGAGAAATGCCCAGTATGGTGGAACAGCAAATGATCTCTTTTCTGCCTACTGAATATCGGCGAGTATATTTGGAACAACAAAAGATATTTTGACATGCTAACCATGAATACAAGCATGAATATGAATGCGAATATGTATACGAATACGAATATTGATACGGATACGGATACGGATATGGATACGTATACGTATACGGGCATAAACCGCCTTCTTGAAGAAGAAACCATGACGTCTCCCTCCTGGATGCCCCTGTTTTTTTCGTTAATGCTGGTGCTTCTTACCCTTTTTATATTTTTGATTACCTATGCCGAAACCGATAAAGAAAAAATCCGCATTTTCAGAGAACAATTCCAAAAAAGCCTGCTGCTTTCCAGTGAAGGTGGAAGGGGAGCCCAATCTATTGTTCATGTGGGTACGCAGCAAGACCCCTTGAATGCATTGATTAACCGGATGAAATCCGAAGGGATCAATAAAAAATTAATGGACGAATTTTTGACACTTAAACAGATCAAAGAGCTGGATGTGATGGCTGGAAAAAGAGGGGTGTCCGTCATCCTGCCGGAAGTGGTGGTGTTTGAGCCGGGTAAAAATCAATTAACAGGAGAAGCAGTGGATTACCTGTCCGTTATTTCTTACCTGGTATCAGAATTACCCTACCTGGTGGAGATTAAAGGCTACTCCCCGGGGACAGTCCCCACAGGTTATACGGATGCACTGGAATTTTCGGCCAGGCGTGCTTTCCTGGTATACAACTTTTTTCTAAGTCAACATATACCTTCGCTAAAGTTGAAGGTATCCGGGTGCGGGGATGCCTTTGCCGGCAGCGAAATCCCGCAAAATAAAGTAGAGATTATTTTTAAATCGCCGGAGTTGTGAAAATGAAAAATGGAACCAGGGGATGGGAAATAACGTTTTTGGATATACTGACGCTGCTGCTGACGTTTTTCGTGTTTATCATATCCATTTCCATTTTTAAAACGGCTGAATACAAGGAATTCTGGCGATTAAAGGAAGAGCAAAAAATAAAGAAGATAAAACCTTTCAGGTCGTTCAAGTTCGAATTAATCAAAGGACTGAAATTACCGGTACTGAACCCGGAAACAGAAAAATTATTGACGGAACTTGAGGAGGCATTTTTCGAGAGTGATTTTAAAGGAGTGAATGTGTATTATGATGAGAATAAAATCAGCCTGATGGTTTCGGAGCAAATCGGTTTTGATGAGGGAAAATTTGCGTTAAAAGAAAATGTCAAACCACTGCTGTTGAAGTTGGTTGATCCTATCAACCGCTCGACGTTTGACGTAAATATCGAGGGGCATTCGGATTCGTTGGAGTCTCCGCAGATCGACCACATGGACCGGTCGTTGAACCGGGCGCTTTCAGTGGCGCGGTTTTTGATTGGCAGCGGTGTGGATAAAAGAAAAATTTCGGTTTCCGGTTATGGCCCTCACCGGCCTGTTGCCTCGAACGAAACCCCTGAGGGCCGGCAGCAAAACCGCAGGGTTGAGGTGAATATAATCATCAATAACGGCAGCGATTAAGGTTTAGGAGGTGAATGTATGGGTGATGAAGAATTCACTGGTGCAGAAGAAGCCGCGCCCCGGAAAAAAGCGAATATGACTACCATTATTTTTGTCGTGGTTGTTGCTGTGGTGATGGGAGCAGCAGGCTTTTTTGCCGGGAGGCTCTCTTGGGGCGGCAGTGGAGGTGACGTCGGCAAAGAGGTTTCACCGGTAAAGGTAGAAAGCGGCCCCGGGGAAAGTGACAGGCAAACCAGCGGCGAAACAGGGACACCAACCGCTCCCGGCAGCGAAACCGGCAGCAAAGACGATGAAACCCTCGCTGCGCCGAGAACCGGGAGTACCCGCGGCCTCCTGAAACTGGATACCTTCACGGTTAATCTCGATGATCCCTTTGGCAGACGGTATATCGAAGTGGAGTTGAACCTGGTGATGGAAAAAAAAGAACTGATTCCCCAAATAAATGAGAATGAACTGGTAATGCCCAAAATAAGGCATGAGATTTTTATGACCATTTCTGCCAAAAGCTACAAGGACTTAAAGGGCACGGCCGGTAAAATTGCCCTGTTCGAAGAAATCCAGATGCGGGTCAATGAGATTCTAAAACAAGAAATAGGGATTGAACCGGTAGTAGAGGTTTTACAAACGAAGTTTTTAATTCAATAGGAAAATGAGCAGCCAGGATCAAGACGTTAAAGCACTTCCCCAGCAGCAGCGGCTGGAGGAGTACGAGGCCGGTTTTAATGCCGCCATTCAAGAACTGGAAGATTTTGTGGAAATTCCCATAACAGTGAATGTGATTATGGGTAAAAAAATGGTAAAGCTGAGGGACTTGTTGGACTTTTCTCCGGGTTCATTATTGGTATTGGACCGGTCTGCAAGTGAGAGTTTGTTGATTTACCTGGGGGACACGTTCTTTGCCAGGGGAGAAGTTGCGATTATCGAGGATGCCTTCAGCGTCAGGATAACGGAAATTAATGATCCCAGGAAGGTCTAAAATGAATGCCAACGTCACGGTGGTGTGAGCGATGAAAATTAGAAAATACCTGGTTAGAAACATCGAAGAAGCGATTTCTCAGATCAAAACGGATCTCGGGAAGGATGCCTATATTTTGTCCCGGAATAAAGTGGTTAAACCGGGAAAATTAAATCATTCCCATGTAGAAATGATCGAGGTGACTGCAGCGGTGGACGATGCCAAGCCGGACCCTGACCATATTTCCGCTGCTCTTTTGTCAAAAAAATACAACTATTCGCATCCTGACAGGTTGGAGAAGGAGAAAGAACAGGTTTTTGGAAAACTCAGACCCCCCCCTGCATCTGCGCCTACACCGGATCACGCCGCTGTCAAAGATAAACCGCGGCCGTTAACCCCGGAGATGGCTAAAATCAAAAAGATTCTCCGCAGCACTACCGGTTTTGAAGGCTTCAGGGAATTTAAAGGTATTTTCCTGGACCTTTTCCTGGACCTGGTGGAGAGCGGCGTTGAGAGAAAAATAGCCGGAAGACTGATTCATACTCTCCAGGGCCATTCGGATGCTGAGAATATCAGCGATCCCCGGATGATCAAGGAGCAATTGTTTTATCTTCTCACCTCTTGCATTTCCAAGCCCTCTCCCTTAAAACTGGAGAAAGGAAAACGGCGGGTTGTGGTGATGGTAGGGCCCACCGGTGCCGGTAAAACCACCACCATTGCCAAATTGGGCTCCTATTACAAGTTAATGGAGGCCAGGAAAGTGGCTTTTATGACCATTGACAGCTACCGTATTGGAGCAGAAGTGCATCTGAGAACCTATGCGGATATTCTGGATGTTCCCTTTTATGCAGTCTATAATGAACGGGAGATGGGATTCAGGCTCGATCGCTTGAGGGACGTTGATGTGGTTTTTGTCGATACCACCGGCAGGAGTCCCAATGACAAGAAAGGACTGTTGATCATGGAAAAACATTTGTCCACGATCCCACCAGCAGAAAAAGAAGTATATTTAATACTCAGTGCGCCCACCAAATCTGCCGATCTGTACTTGATCTATGAAAAATACAGCATTTTTAACCCGGATAAATTAATTTTTAGTAAGATCGATGAATCGCTGTCACTGGGNNGCTGTCACTGGGGAATCTATTTAATTTAAAGGTGAAAACCGACATCCCTGCGGCTTATTTTACCACCGGCCAGCAGGTTCCTGAAGATATCGAAATTGCCTATCCAGGAAAATTTGCCAGGAGGGTGTTTTTGGATTATAATAATAACGCAAAAGGAGAGAACCTATGATGGGTATGAGTACGCCTACGAATCAAAATCAAGCATCGACGTTGTATAAATTCAATGAAAATGTCATGGCCAGTTTTTCCAAATTAAAGAAAATCGCCATCACCTCCGGGAAAGGAGGGGTGGGTAAGACCAATGTGGTGGTGAACCTGGGGATTGCCCTGGTGCAGATGAATATGAAAGTAGCCATCCTGGATGCCGATTACGGGCTGGGAAATATCGATATCCTCCTGGGCATCGAACCTGAACTGGACATCTCCGATCTGTTGAAAGATACCGCCACACTTGAGGAGATATTGATTAACAAGAATAAACTCGCCATCATACCGGCCAGTTCCGGCGTGCAATCGTTAACCCATTTAACCGAATACCAGGAAATTTTACTCTACAAGGAACTCAAGAAACTGGAAGACATGGTAGAGTTGTTAATTATCGATACCGCTGCCGGTATTTCCGATAATGTGATTTCTCTTTTATTGGCGGCGGATGAAGTGTACCTGGTGGTGAGCCCGGAGAACACCTCTATTGTGGATGCCTATGCCGTAGTGAAGGTGGTGACGGAACTGGATGCCTTTAAAACCTTTTCTGTGGTTGTCAATATGGTGGAGGATGAAGAAGAGGGTTCCGATGTATTCCTGAAGATATCCCGTGCGGTTAAGAAGTTTCTTAACAAGGAACTCCATTACCTGGGTTGTATTCGCAAGGATGATCATGTGGTGGAAGCCATCAAGTTTCAGCAGCCGGTAGTAGAACGATTTCCCCTTTGCCCCGCCACCACCGATTACCTGGAATTATCAAAAACCATGATAGAACGGGTTGCTAAAATGGAAACCAGGAAGGATAAGAAAGCCAAATTGGATTTTTAAGCATGAATAAACAAGAGTTTGAAAAATGTGTTCTTGATAACCTGTATATCGTCAAAATCATTGCATCCAAATTATATGCTCGTATACCCTCCGGGATTGAGCTGGAAGACCTGGTGCATACCGGGATATTGGGACTCATCGATGCCGTCAGGAAATACGACCCCACCAAAGGCACCCGGTTTTCCACGTACGCCTCGCTGCGAATAAAAGGCGCTATACTGGATGAACTGCGAAATCTTGACTGGGCCTCCCGAAGTCTTCGCCGGAAGATTAAAGAAATAGAACAGGCCTTTGAAGCCCTGGAAATAAAACTTGACCGCCCACCCAAAGAAGAAGAAGTGGCAGAGAGCTTGGGTTTGCCCTTATCGGTCTTTCAGAAACTACTCAATGAATCCAGGGGAGTGGGAATCGGAGTTTTCCGTATTGCTCTCGAGGATGAAACCAATATCTCGGATGAAAAAATGTTGAACTATTATATGGATGAGGATCGATCATCTCCTGCCCTGTTTATGGAAAAAAGTGAAATGAAAGACTTAATCGCCTCCTTTATTAATGAACTGCCTCAAAAAGAAAAACTGGTGTTGAATTTATATCATTTGGAGGATTTGAATCTGAAAGAGGTGGGGAAAATCATGGCTTTGACCGAATCCCGCATTTCCCAGATCCGCACGGCTGCCATTTTAAGATTAAGAGGAAAATTGGCGGACGTGGCCAGGAAAAATGGAGTAAGCACCCGGGAGGTGTTATAAGGAGGTAAAATGGCAAAGATTTTGTCGCAAGAGGAGGTAGATGCGCTTTTAAGCGAGTTTTCCGAGGAAGAAGCAGCAGTGCCTGCTGCAGTCACCGCCCCCGCACCTGCCAGAAAAGAAGCGCCGCTCAAAAAGAAAAAAGAGAAAGAGAAAAAGGTGTCCATCTACAACTTCAGGCGGCCGGACCGGGTTTCTAAAGAACAATTACGTTCTCTTTACTACCTCCACGACCGTTTTGCCAGGAACTTCTCATCCTCCTTATCCGCGTATTTAAGAGCCTTAATCGATGTCAACCTCTATTCAGTGGAGCAGTTTACCTATGCGGAATTTATCCTTTCCCTTTCGGACCCCACTTATTTTAATATCATTTCTATGATCCCCCTGGAGGGTAATGCCGTATTGGAGATCAATCCTAAAATCCTCTTTCCTATGATCGATAAAATCCTGGGAGGAAAAGGAGAGGATTTCGGCGCCGGCATGCGAACCGTTACGGATATTGAACGAACGTTGATCGAAGGCGTGGTAAAATTGATCCTCAGGGACCTGGAAGAGTCCTGGAAACCACTCATCAAATTGAAAATGACCATCGTGGCGACGGAAACCTCCCCCCAACTCATCCAGGTGGTGGTCCCCAATGAAATTGTGGTGTTAATCGTTTTTGAATTAAAAGTCGGCGAGGCCAAAGGATTTATGAACTTGTGTATCCCTGCTATTGCGCTGGAACCCATTGCCAAACGTTTTTCCCGGGACTGGTACGCGGACCGGGCAAAAACCGGTGTGGAAGAGGTGAAAAAAATAAAATTAAATCTTCTAAATACACGAATTGGCCTTGAAGCGGGGATATACGATAACACCATCACCGTCAAAGATTTACTGGACATCAAAGCCGGTGATGTGATTCGCCTGGAGGCAAAAACCTCAGATGAGATCCATGTCAAATTGAACGGCATCAAAAAGTATTCTGCCTACCAGGTAGAGAAAGATAGAAAAAAAGCCGTCCAGATCGTTAATTTGATCCCCCGGGAGTTTAAAAATGAATGATCAAACACAGTTGATTAACATATTTGTGGAGAATTGGACATCCGTTTACAACACCATATTGGGAAGAGATGTCCGCATAACCATCGATTCGGTGGAAATGAAAAGTAAAAACGAAGTGAAAGCTGCATTTGGCGATTTTCAATCGTTTGTCCGTTTGTCGTATAAGGAGAAGAAAAACCGGAATCTCGTCATTGCCCTGAGAAATAAGCTGGTCTCTATCATTGCCAACATGATGATTGGGCTGGATACCTTCAAAGATGAAATCAGCGCCGATGACAAGGACGCCTTTGAAGAAGCCGTCAACCAGATGTTTTCTGCCTGCCAGGTCCCGTTAAAAGAGACCCTGGGACTGGATATGAAATTTAAGGATATTTCCTTTGTGAAACCGGTTGATGCTGCTGCCCTCATCGGTGGAGGTAAATCTAAAACCTGGAACTGTACCATTGAGTTGCAGGATGTGGCTGAAGAGCAATTTATTTTAGTGACACCGCGGAAATTTGGCGAGGTTGGAGAAAAGAAAGTCAAAGAAATAGCGGTGGAGGCACCCACTGAAGCACCCTATGCCCATGTGCCCACTGCCGCGGCTCCATCACCAATACGTGGTGAATTTGCCTATGAAGGTACCAATATCGATATGTTGTTGGATGTTGAGCTTCCCATCACAGTTCGTATCGGTTCTACCGAGATGCGGCTCATCGATATTATGAAACTGGGATTGGGAAGTATCATTGAACTGGAACGATTGGTGGACGACCCCGTGGAAGTCCTGGTAAACGACAAACTGGTGGCAAAAGGAGAAGTGGTGGTCTGTGACAGCAAATTTGCCGTACGGGTAACCGAAGTCCAAAGCAGGGCTGAACGGATCAAATCATTGGCCTGAAGTAGGAAGTAGGAAGTGAGGGGTATTTGTAGTGACGGACATAACCAATAAACAGTTGACCAATTCCCAATTCAAGGAACTCCAGGATTTTATTTATCAGAAATCCGGGATGTTTTTTCCATTCTCACGTAAGCATTATATTGAGCAAAAAGTAATGAAACGAATCGCGGCATTGCGCTATAACAGCTTTAGCAACTATTTAAATATCCTGAAACATGAACGGATACGAAGCGAAATTATCAATCTTTTTAATGAAGTTACCGTCAATGAGACCTTTTTCTTCCGGGACCTCCCGCAATTGGAAGTGTTGGAGAAACATATTTTCCCGGAAGCCCAGACGCGTGGGAAAAAGCATCTTAATATATTAAGTGCCGGTTGTTCATCCGGTGAAGAACCCTATACCATTGCCATCATTATGAGGGAAAAATTTCCGCAATTGTCCTACAATATAGTGGGAATCGACATTTCGGACCTGGTAGTGGCCAAAGCCATTCGAGGCGAATATACCCAATATGCAGTCCGGTTTGTGCCCAAAGACTATTTAGAGAAGTATTTTTCCTTAACTAAACAGGGAAATTATAAGTTCCATGACCACTATAAAACCAATATTAAATTCCACACGCTGAATTTGATGGAATTGGATACAGCTCCGGTAAATGTTTCATCATTTGATGTTATTTTTTGTCGGTATGTATTGATTTATTTTGATAGAGAATCAAAGCAGGAGGTGATTAACAGGTTTCATGATAAAATTGCCGACAACGGGTATTTGATTTTAGGGAATTCCGAGTCCTTGTTCTCTGTTGCCAATAATTTTAGAATGCTTCATTTCCCTTCTGCAATTATATATAACAGGAATTAAGCAAATAGGAGAAGGTAACATGACAACAATCATGGGAAAAGCAGGAGATGTGGTAGCGAAAATTGGGGAATTGCCTCCCATTCCAGCGGTTATCTTGGAGTCTATGAAACTGCTCAATGATCCGTCTTCCACAGTGAAGAAAATCCAGGAACAAATATTGCTGGATCAGGCATTAACCGCTTTTATCCTGAAGCTGGCCAATTCAGCCCTTTATGCTTTGAGAAAAGAAGTCAGCACGGTTAGCTATGCCATCAACCTGATGGGGTATAATACGGCCAGGTCTATTTTAATCGCCTATCTGTCGAAAAACCTTTACAGCACCAAAGGAAATAAACTGATTCAATCGATGCTGTGGAAACATTCGCTCTCTTCTGGAGTATTTGGGAAAAAAATCGCTGAGCACCTGGAAAAGGTGGACCCTGAAGAAGCGTTTATCTCTTCCTTACTCCACGATATTGGCAAAGGGGTATTATTGAAAAACAAAACCGAGAACTTCGAGGAGATCGTCCAGTTGATCTACATTGAGAATATGAGCTCCACCGAAGCGGAACGTAAGGTACTGGGATTCACCCACGTTGAAGCGGGATACTTGTTGATGAAAAACTGGCGATTCTCCGACACCATTGTTGAAACGGTTACGTATCACCATAATTTACAGGAATACAACGGTAATAATTTACTGGTGCCCATTGTCAGCCTGGCCAATAAAATGAGTCACCTGAACAATTACACCTTTGATAAGCGAGAAGAAGAGTTGTTGGAATTAAACATACTGGATATTCCAGGAGCGGACATGGAGGAAATACGTATAAAAGCGATCGAACAAATTGAAAATTATTTGGAGATATTCTAATAATGAAAGATAAACAACGCATTTTAAATCGATTGTTTTCCGGTGATAAGCAATTACCCACCCTGCCCGTTTTATTTGCACAATTAACTAAGATGTTGGACAATCCTTTTGTATCCAATAAAAAAATCTCTGAATTAATTATGAAAGATCAGGCCATGGTGTCAAGGATTTTCCGCATGTCCAACTGTGCCCTCTACAGTAAGCGGCAGGAGATTACCAATTTGACCAATGCCATTACCTTTTTGGGAACCGAGACAATAAGAAATTTGATATTGCAGATTTCCCTGGTACGTATATTTCAACTGGCTGACAACGAGATCCCTGACTTCAGTGTCAACATGTTCTGGGAGCACTCACTGGGTGCTGCTTATTTTACCAATGCAGTCGTGAAAAAATTGAATTTACCCGTCAGTGATAGTTATTATATCGGCGGCCTTTTGCATGATATCGGCAAGCTCCTTATCTATCAATTTTACCCGCAGCAGTTTAAAAAGATCGTCAAAAAACAGCTTAGAGATGATGTGGTGGATTATGATGCCGAGGAAGAGGTCCTGGGCGTCAATCACCAGGATATTGGGACTTTTCTGGCAGAGAAATGGAAGTTTAAAAAGGAAATCCTCGAGCCCATCCGGGATCATCATAAAGCGCTGCCCTCGCTGTCGCTCCATGCTGCTGTCATTCGCATCTCCAATTTATTTACCAAAGCTGCCGGACTCTGTTTCCCCTGGGATATGAAGGTATTTGAAATACCCGGCGACCCTGCCTGGGGAATTCTTGCCGCCTATAAAAATGAACCCATCGATGTGGAACGCATGACCTTTGAAATCCAGGACGAAACCGATAAAATTGAAGATTCCGTCAGCGAGTTGTTAAGCAAAAAAACATAACCGATAACCCATGCTTATCCTTCATATTATTATCGGTATTCAGATGATCGTTTTAATGGGGCTCATTATCGTATTTTATTTTTTTATCAAGAAAACCAATCAGAGGATTGCCAATGTGGAGGAAAATATGACGCACCTGTCTACGTCTACCAGCAGCCAGTATTTCCCGGATTCTATGCAAAAACAAGGGAGTGACACTAAAGATGTTTCGGAAGAGTTAACATTGAAGCAAAACGTGTTAAAAAAGTTGATATCCGAAGCTGAAAAAGCCTCCCAACGATTGGAAATAGTAGAAGAGAAGATAAGAGAAAATAAACTGGATAAAGAAACCATCAATAAAATATTGATCCTGGTAAACCAGGGGTTTACACCCGCGGAAATCGCACCGAAACTCAATATCCCCCTGGGAGAGATCGAATTGGTGATAAAGCTGAGAAAGTATATCAGCGCACCGATGAAAGAAAAACTATAAAACCATGAAAGTTGCATGTACAAACCCGGGTTGTCATAAACATACTCACTCCCTTACCATCAAATTGGGGGTGCCTGGTACCGGTAAAATGGAAGATGAAAAATGGTTCTGCAGTCATCGCTGTTACACCATTTACCTGGCGGACCAACTGATCACGGATAAGCGCAGTGGATTGGGGAGAACCCCGCGCCGGGTGAAACTGGGTATGTTATTGGTAAAGAACAATTTGATCAGTAAAGAACAATTAAGCGCGGCCCTGGCCGAAAGGAGCCGGTCCTTTAAAAAACTGGGGGAAATACTGGTGGAATCCGGTCAAATCACGGAAAGAGAATTAAAAGCCGTGCTTTCCCTGCAAACCGGCGCGGCCCCCGTCAACCTGGACCCCAAACTGAAAGTTAAATTAAAAGATGAAATACCCTTTAAACTCATTAATGAATTCCACTTTGTGGTATTTGATATTGATGAAGAAAGCAAAATTATAATGGTTGCTCTCTATGACATGGATTATATCTCCTGTCTTAAGGAGTATTTTTCTAACGTTTTTCCCGGGTATATGCTTAAATTTTACGTCGAGGACCGGAAGAAAATACTAAGCATCATTTTCAACAATTACCCTAAAGAACATGTGAGTGCTGACATTGCTGATAGATCGTATCCGCTCAGGGAAGGGGAGGAAGTGGAAACCACCGTGTATCGAATTATGGATTTTTTGAATGGGTTTTGTATCCGGGAGGCAACGATCGATAACCTGGAAAATGCGTTGAGGATCAGAGGTGAAACCGGGGAATTAAAAATTGATGTTTATCTAACCAGGAAGCGGACGGGGTCCGCTCCCTATAAGAATGGTTCGTGACGTTTGCAGGGTACCAACCGGAAAAACGTTGTTATTTTGCCTGGAAAAAGTCTCCAGGTAAAGGAATCTCCTCATTCACCGTGCACATTCTGGGCTGCAAAAAATTCAGAGATTCATCTTTTCCAGGCGTTCGGCAAGCCACACTTTGATGATGGATTGTCGGGGAACTCCAAGACGTTTAGCTTCCTTATCCAATGATTGAATCATCCAAACGGGAAAATCTATATTGATTCTTTTCTGCTCTTGCCCCGGTCTTTTGGCTTTTGAGAGATCGAGGTAGCTAGAAATATCTTCTCCCTCATCAAATTTTCTATCGAATTCTTTAGCTTTCATATATTTGAACCTCCTCTTTTCTAGACCGCCTTACTGAGATAATCCTGATTTTCTCACCACGATAGGTTATGATACCTGACCAGTATCTCCCTGAGATCTTGCCCACCACTAAAAACCTTGGTTCATCAACGGTCTTCGCAGGAATCTCGATCAAATCGGGATCATCCCACAAGTTTTGAGCCTCAACAAAATCAATACCGTGTTTTTTCTTGTTGCTCTCGCTCTTATGGAGATCGAATTCAAACATCATAGCATACATATTATACCGGTGGGATACTAGATGTCAACCCCTTAAAATAAAAAGTCTCCAGGCAAAAAATTTCGAAAGGGGCAGCCGGTTTTATTTTGTTTTCTTTTTGCGGTTAATTTCTTGAAATCAAGCTTGCGATTTTTTGCGATTTGTGGTATTAAATGATTTAACGTTTTTACTTTTAGTGTTGAAATGGGGTATTAAGGTGTAACGTGCAGAGGGGTAATGATGAGCGAAATAACCATCCTTCATCTGTCGGATATCCATTTTAAAAAGAACAAAGAGGAAGAAAACAAATCCTTCCGCCAAACAGTACAACAGCGGCTGATCGATGCGGTGGCGATTCATAATAAGGAGCACGGCAGCCCGGATGTGGTGGCCGTGACCGGCGATATTGCCTTTTCCGGGAAGACACACGAATACGATGAAGCACTGGAATTCTTTGATAGATTAAAGACCGTATTACCTGGAGAAACCGAATTCCTCCCGGTCCCGGGCAACCACGATGTGGACCGGGATAAAAAGGATGATATTTTTTCTTTAAGCAAAAATGTCGTTCAGCAAAACCTTATCGATAAATTCCTTGAAGATCAAAAGAAAATCAAAGATTTTATCGATGTTAAATTCAAGGCTTATCAAAGTCTTATCGACCGGTTAAATCCAACGCTTTATTTGTCTAAGAAGAAGAAGGAAAAGGAAAAGGCGAAGTACTTTTGGATAAAGAATTTTGATGATAAAGGCGTGTCGTTCCTGGGGCTTAACAGTGCCTGGGCATCGGAAGGAGATAACGACCGGTTTCATATTGCCCTGGGTTTTCCTCAAGTTCATCAGGCACTGGAACAGGCAAAAGATATCCCCAATCGTATCGCGTTGATGCATCACCCGCCTGTTAACTGGCTTAAAGACCTGGAATACGGTAAGACCCGTACGGAGATGTTCAAGCAGTGCCGGCTGTTATTGCACGGCCACACCCATGCGGATAATGCCCTGGTATTTAAAGACCCGGCGGATGCCTGCATCTGCCTCGGTGCCAATGCCTCCTATACGGTGACAAAGAGGGATTTATCGGTTTCCAGTTCATCGAGGTTGCTTTTTTTGAGAAAGGCATAAAGGCAAAAGTCTGGCCCTATACATTTAGTGAGAAGCGAAACGAATTCGTGCCGGACCGGGAGCGCTGGTGCGGCCAGGAAGGAAAACCTTATTTCCTAATCGAAGCAGTGGAATCGATAAAAGAAGATAAAAGAGATGACGGTGCTGTTCTCCTGCAAATACCGGAGGATTACCGGAACTGGGTGCGGGAATTTCATTCCATCCTGCCCGTGGAGCAACTGGCCCGCAAAGGCGAGGTGGTTTTGATCAGTCTCCCGGCCGTCTACATTCCCCTGGAAACCGCCAATCCCTTTCATAAACCCAAAGATGAAAAGGATATGAAACGGGGAGATAAGGAAGACAGGGGCGAACCCGGAGAACCGGCAGCTATCGATATCGAGGAATTGATGGGGAGGGTGAATTGTTTGCTGTTAAGAGGGAAAGCCGGTATGGGCAAGACCACGTTAATTAAACACCTGGCCTACAGTCTTACCCACGGCTCCGGTCCCGTTGCTTTGCGGGGATATCTGCCGGTGATGGTATTTCTCAAAGACCTATGGTCCATCTATGAACGTAAGCTAAAAACGGAACCGGCTCATGTAACCTTTGAATTGCTTTTAAAGGAATATTTTGAGAAACACCGCTGTCCGCTGCCCATGGAAACCGTTGCTGCTTACCTGTCGCAAGGCAAGGCGCTGCTGCTGCTGGATGGATTGGACGAGGTGCCGGAATCGATACGGGAAGACCTGGTGGACCTGGTGCACCGCTTTCAATTTCAACATAAAAACAACCGGTTTTTAATCACCGGCAGGCCCCATGGTATTGAAGGGAAGTGTATGCAGGATTTTGGAAAGTACCTCCGGGATATCGATGACCTGGATAATAAAAAGGTGGAAGCGTTTATTACCCGGTGGTTCCGGGCGGTCTCCGGCCAGGCCGCGGGGGTGGGGGAAGTGACCGCCGCCGATATGACAGCCGATATCCGGCAGCATGAGCATGCGGCCGTGTTTACCGGGAACCCGCTCTTGTTAACTGCCCTTTGTATTTTTTACCTGGTGGGCGGCAAACGCATCCCGGACCAGCGCGCCGATCTCTACGATAGGATTGTCGCCAACCTGCTTTACCGCCGCTTCCATGACCCGGCCAATACGGAACGGGTAAACCGGGTCCGGGAATTTCTTATGCTCCTGGCCTTTACCATGCAGACACGGAATGTCAAAAGTATGGAAGCCTGCGAGGCTGCGGAGCTTTTGCAGCAGAATTACCCTCAAAATGAAGGAGAAGAACTACCGGATTATAAAAAGCGCATGGACGCATTATTTAATGAGATGGAACCGAAGTGCGGTTTGTTAAACCGCCTGGGCAGTGGGGAAATCGCCTTTGCCCACCTGACCTTCCAGGAATTCCTGGCAGCCAAACATATGCTGGACAGGGATATCGATTATAAAAAATATATAAAAGACCCCTGGTGGAAAGAAACCGTTTTACTTTACACCGGGCTTATGAACCTGGATATGAAAAAGCGCAGCAACCAAATCGCCGCTGAGATGATCGCCATGGAACGGCTGCCCCGTACCCAGCTCCTGGGTGCGGAAGCCCTGCGCGACTTTCAGCCCTCCAAACGGGAAGAATCCGTGGTCCGATCGGCAAAAGAAAAATTGCTGTCCATAATTAGTTCTAATGCCGAAATTCAAGAACGCTTCGATGCCGGGGAGATTCTCGGTACATTGGGAGACCCGCGAATAAATGTGCTAAAACCGTCAATGGTGCTTGTGGAAGCCGGTGAGTTTATCCGGGGTTCGGATGAAATTGGTGAAATGGAAAAGCCGGTCCGCCGTATTTACCTGGATGAATTCATGATGGGGAAATACCCGGTTACCAATCAAGAATTTAAAGCATTTATCGAGGATGGCGGATACGAAAATAAAGAACTTTGGATGCCGAAAGGCTGGCAGTGGCGGAAAGAAAATAATATTTCCGAACCCGGTTTATGGCATGATCGGAAATGGGACGGTGCCAATTTCCCGGTGGTTGAGGTCAGTTGGTATGAAGCATCTGCTTACGCGAAGTGGTTGAGTAAAGAGGCAGGCGGTAAATATGTCTTGCCTTCCGAGGCCCAATGGGAAAAAGCCGCCCGCGGCAGCCGCGGTTTGGTCTACCCCTGGGGCAATGAATGGAAAGAAGATCATTGCAATTCAGATGAGTGTGGATTGGACCGCACCAGCCCGGTAGGCATATTCCCGAAAGGTGAAAGTCTGTACGGGTGTATGGATATGGCCGGGAATGTCTGGGAGTGGTGCATGGATTGGTATGAAGATGATTATTATAAAATAAGTCCTGATCGAGATCCCCAGGGTCCTAAAGACGGCTCCGCCCGGGTGATCCGCGGCGGCGGCTGGGGCCGCGCCCGCACCGCTGCGCTGTGCGCCGTTTTTTTATTTATCTCCTTACCTCCTTACCCCTTTACCCCTGCTCGGTGCTGTTCGCCGCAGGCGTTTAAAATATTGTCCGCAGGACGCCTTTATTGTCAATCCTTTTTCTTCCTCTATTCTTCTCCTGGCGTTTCTTCAGGGTAGTTTTTTAAGATCATTACATCTCCCTTTGCAGAAATGGATTCCACCACGCAGAAATCATTCCCGACCAGGCAGAAATGGATGCCGACCGTGCAGAAATCATTCCCGACCAGGAAGAAATCAATCCCGACCAGGAAGAAATCAATCCCGACCAGGAAGAAATGGATATCGACCGGGAAGAAATGATGATCGACCGTGTAGGGATGAATCTTTCCTATCTATTTATGAATATTTACCCGGTAAACTACGGTTTCGGCCCGGTCGCCAATCATTTCTGCCAGGGTATTTGCTAATTCGTATAAGCAAAGAATGAAAAAAAATAAGAAAAGAGCGAATTAATGAATGAAGAGACCTATTTCAACATGGATTTTTTGTCTTTAACTTTTTATCTGTCGATTTGAAGATGTACAGGACCAATTAATAACTTGCCTGGCACCTTATTCTACTTTCCGGCGCACAGCGCAGCGGTGCGGGCGCAAAAGGCAGTTCGCGAAGCGCTTTACATAAAGACTTAAAAATCCGAAATCGCGCAGAGACCAATATCGAAATTCGAAACAAATTCGAATGACAGAAATTCAAATGACCAAAACGAAAAGGACACGAAAGCATTGTACCATGTTGCTTTTGTTTTGGATTTTGAACATTTGAATTTTGGATTTGTTTGGTCTCTGCGCGATTTCGTGCTTCGTGCTTGGACTCTGCGCAATTTAGGGCGACTTTGACGTCGCCCTGCCTTACCCCTTTACCCCTGCTCGCCCCTGTTCGCCGCAGGCGTTTAAAATATTGTCCGCAGGACGCCTTTTGGATTATAATCGGGCAGCAAAATAAAAAAGTAATACCAAACAGTAGGAAGAAGGGAAGCAGATAAATCCATCGTTGCAAAATTTCTTTTCATGTGGTATACTATCGCACATCGTATGATTCTTTCATAGGCAATGGAGGAAAAAATGAAAACGATACAAACCAACGTTTATATAAAACAACGGGGGTTGTTGATTTTAGATATACCGGAAGACATCCCTCTGGGAGAACATAAAGTTGTAGTAGTTATCGACGAAAAAACAGGACCTAAAAAGAAAAAATCTCTACTCGGCTTATGGAAAGAGTATGGCCGTGCGCCAGGTTCAAAAGAAATAGAGGAAATGCGTAAAGAGGTATGGGGGAACTTCCCGGGAGAAGATATCTAATGATATCTGCTGTTGCCGATACACATACGGTAATATGGTACCTTTATGATGACACCCGTCTTTCAGAGAAAGCAAAGCAACTTATTGAAGACACTAAAGAACAAGGAAACCAAATCGGCATATCCACCATAACGTTGGTTGAAATTGTTTATTTAATTGAAAAAGGACGCATCAAGAAGAATGCATTCTCTAAACTAAACGGTGAATTAAAGGATAACAAATCGGTATTGGGGGAAATCCCTCTAACGAACAGAATTGTAATAGAGTTGGCCAAAATTGACAGAGATAGTATCCCTGATATGCCGGATAGAATAATAGCTGCTACAGCATCACATCTGAATGTTCCATTATTAAGCCGTGATGAAAAAATAAAAATTTCCCAGGTAGAAACTATATGGTAAATATTATAGAAAAGTCGCCAGGCAAAGAAATCTTTACTCCCTTACCCCTAATCGCCGCCGGCGTTTAAAATATTGTCCGCAGGACGCCTTTTGGATTATAATCAGGCAGCAAAATAAAAAAGATAAGATGAAAGTGGCAAGAGAGCCGTTATATCAGCCGAATCGACCGGTTAACATGTTAATTTCACCGGTTGGAATGAAAAATCAACCGGTAGAAATAAAAAATCTACCGGTATATTTTCTTGACTGTCTATCCCTTATCCGCACCTCCCGGCTTTTAAGGGAAATATCCTCAGCAATTATAAATTTGGAGTAATGGAGTTTTGGAGTAATGGAGTAATGGAAATAACGTTAACACGTTAAGGGGACAGGCAAGAACCTTAAAATAAGGAAGGTTCTTAACGGGAAGGCCTGGGAATTTGGTTATAGAGACGTTAAACTTGCACTGGAAAAAGCAAAAATTCGTCAAAAAGTTATCGTCGAATTTATCATCCTGGAAGGTCTAACCTATTCCCTGGGCCTGTACTCACCGGATATGCTTAAATCAAAAATGCTTAAAGACAAAATTGATCCGAGACTCATCAATCCGCAGCCTGAACTCAATATGCTCCGCAAGGGAAGATTGATCATCTTTGATAAAAAAAAATAGTGAGAATCTCTAATTTTTCTCAGTCCGGGTGTAAACAAGGTTGCCGTTCATGTAGGTTTTTTCCACACGTAAGTCCAGCAGTACCTTTGAAGAAATTGTAAGAATATTGTCGGAGAGAATAATAAAATCAGCCAGCATACCGGGTTTGATTTTTCCTTTAGTGCGTTCCTCGAAACCGGAATACGCCGCTTCAATAGTATAAGCCTTTAAGACTTCCTTTCGCTTCAAACACTGTTGAGAATACCATCCGCCTCCAGGTTTGCCGTCAGGGGTTTGCCGTGTCTCAGCGGCATACATCCCGTAAAATGGATTCAAGGTTTCCCCGGGAAAATCAGAATTGAGGGTGAGATGGATACTGGTATTGAGAAAAGAACGCCAGGCATAGGCACCTTTAATACGATGGGCACCCACCCGTGTTTCTGCCCAGGGCATATCAGAGGTACAATGGGGGGGCTGCATACTTAATACAATTCCCAGCGGTGCAAATTTAGGGATATCTTCCAGTACCACCACCTGGGCATGTTCCAACCGCAGCCGGTGATCCTTTACCTCCGGTACGTTCTTTATCGCCCGCCTGTAAGTATTTAAAGTGATTCGGTTCGCCAGGTCACCGATGGCATGAGTGGCCACATGAAATCCCGATTTTAGCGATTGAACCGTAATCGCATAAAGCTCCTCCTCCGGGGTGACAATCACCCCTTTGGTATCCGGCGCATCACTGTAAGGTTCTATAAGTGCCGCTCCCCGCGAACCCAGCGCACCGTCCACAAAGACCTTTATACAGCGAATGGTCAACATATGAGCCGGATCGATTTCAGGCCCCTTTTTAAAAGCAATGTCCACTAACTCTTTATCGATAACATCCAGCATGACATAAATCCGGGCTTTGAGCTTTTTTTTCTCTTTTAATGAACGCAGTGCTCTCAACATGCGGGAGGTGGTCCTGGCCTCATGAATGGTAGTCAGCCCATTAGCCAGGCATTCATCGATGGCCAATTCCAGCGCCCGTTCCACCTGGGAGTGGGATAATGGGGGAATATGTTTAAAAACCAGGTCCTGGGCTTTGTTGGTGAGAATCCCGCTGGGTCTGCCGGTTTTTTTATCTTTTAAAATCTCACCATTCGGCGGATTCGGTGTATTGGCCGTAATTCCGGCTATTTCCAGGGCCTTATCATTGACCCAACAGGCAAATCCATGGAGACCTTTCAGGCATACCGGATGATGGGGAGAAATGTCGCTGAGGGCTTTATTATCCGGGTATTTTTTGGCCCAGGCGCCTTCATCCCAACCCCAGCCAATGATCCACTCGCCGGCAGGTGTTTCGGCTGTGTGCTGCCGCACCATTTCTACTGCCTGGTCAGGGTTTTTTACTCCTTCAAGATTGAGTTCCAGGAAGCTCTGCCCCAGGCTCAAGAGGTGACCATGGGACTCGATAATTCCCGGCATCACTGTTGTTCTTTTAAGATCAAAGACTTGCGCATCCGGGAATGTTTGTTTTAACTTTGCGGTGGTACCGCATAACAGGATTTTCCCTTTGCCCACAGCCATTGCTTCAACTTCCGGGTTTTTCTCATCCATGGTTACAATATGGCCGTTAATAAAAATCTTCTCTGCCGGGGCACCGTTGTCATGTTTGCTGCAGCTTCCCAGGTAAATCATCAACAAAAAAAGTAATAAAATTGCCCATATGATCCGAATCATTGCTAAACCTCCTTAAGGGAACATTATACGTTTCATTTCAGATAAAAGCAATGAAAAAAAGGGGCAGTCAGGAAATCTCTCACATGAATCTAAAGCAATTGTTATGCCAGGTTGGGAAAAGATTTTGATTTTTTTAATAAGAACTATTGACAAGCAGCGTTAATAATTATAAATTATGTATTGAGAAAAAAATGAATCAGATTAAATAGGAGTTTTTGAATGATCGATATTCAAACCGTCAATCAAATTAAGCAATCATCCATAGCGGAACGAATCCAGGTTATAGAAATTATTCTTCAGTCTCTGAAAAACGATATCAAACAAGCACCGGTAAAGTTAAATGGGAAAAAATTCAAACCCTTTAAAGTTCGTACATTCAGTTTAGGAGGAGAAGTTCATGTAGACCGCGATGAGTTATATTCCGAGAGAGGTTAATAAAGATGTTTTCAATCGATACCAACCTGCTTGTTTATGCTCATAATAAAAATTCTCAATACCACCGGAAAGCAGCCGCTTTTTTAGAAGAAATTATGAATGAACGGGATGAAGAAGGAAATGTTTCCGTATGCCTGACGGCACAGGTATTAATGGAATTTGTGAATGTGATTACCAGGCAAAGTTTGGAAACCCCCCTGTCAATTTCAGAAGCAATCCAGGTAATTAATGATTACCTGGAGACAGGAATTAAAGTTGTTACTCAGCGAGAAACACAAATTCGGACTTTTTTAGAATTGTTACGTTCAGCCACTACAAGGAAGAAGGTTTTTGATATCTCTCTCGCGGCTACTCTCAAAGACCATTATATATCCGGACTATACACAGCGAATGCTGCTGATTTCGAGGAATTTGATTTTTTAGAAGTGGTAAATCCACTGGAAACGTAGAAAAAAGGGGCAGGCAGGAAATCGACAATCGTTGACTTTTTCCGCCCGCCCCTTTTTCGTTATATACCTGCTTTACTTAATTACAGGAAATATCTTTACATTCCTGGATTTCCGTTTGGGCATCGAGGAGATGAGCTTTTGCATAATTTAAATAGTTTACCCAGGGGGTAGGGCTGCAATTATATTTACTTGTTTGACTGACCGCGATGTCTACAAAATTAATTGCAGTCTTAACATAATCCAGGGCCTTCGTTGCTTTATTACAGTCACAATCGTAATAAGAAGTAGGACTATTATCTTTGGCCATTTGCGCAAATATTATTGCCCAATGGATAGCATCGGCAACCGGGTGCATTGGTGGATGCCACGGCGGATCAACACAATAGTCCTCGTTAAAAAGTGACTGAGCATTATTCAAATCAGTAAGAGCACTGCTTAAATAACCCCTGGCAATTACGCAAGGGTAACAGCGTTTTGCCACCCACCTCGTTTGATCTTCAGCTATCGGTTTCTTCTTGAAGAGAGCCTGGAAGGCAGCAAATTGGTCAGGAGTAACAACCTGTTTAATATCCTGGTTGATACCTTCAAAAAACCCGGAGGGTTCATCTGCCGACTTTTCTTTCGAAGCTCGATAACGGTCCAAATGCTTTTTGATCACACGATCAAACTTCTCACGTTGTTCTTTGGAAAGCGTCATTAGCCATTCGTTGATATCTTTTGCCTGAACTTGAGACTTTCCGGCAACCATTGGTAAGGCAGTTAATAATAACACTGCCACCAATCCTACAATCACGAAACTGATGTTTCTTTTTCTCATTTTTTTTTCTCCTTTTTATTTAATTTTTATTTTTTGTACTTCGCTTTAACATCTCCTTTGTACGTTGTACATTGTACCCTCACATAAACTACAGCAATTAATATGCCAGGTTGGAAAAATATTTCAAAATGCATATTATGAAAGGAGTTTCAGGTAAAACCGAAAGATATCCAGGATATTCGAATTACGGCCCAGCGTAATTTTTCCAGGCAAATATCCGAAATCTTTTTAAAAAACATTGAAATAACCGGTATTTGACAGTGATTTTAAAAGTTACGATATTCGTAACAAAGTTACGATTTTCGTAACCGGCTAATTGGGTATCAGGTTTTGTTCGTGTAGAAATCTCATGAACCGGTGATAATCATCGTTCTTAAGGTTGAATATCTTTATCAATTCTTTATACCTGCCGCCGGCTTCCACCAATCCCCTGGTAATAAGCGCTTTAACCTCAGACCGTTTTAAATCCTGGGACATATATGGCTCTTTTACCGCTTCCCAGAAGCTTTTACCGCTTTTGATATCGTTCCACAGCCGGTCTTTTTCCCATTTAAATATTTTATTTTCTCCATTACCAATGCTCTTATATCTTCTTTTCGCTCTCTTAAAGGCGGAAGGTGGATTTCAAAAACATTTAATCGGTAATATAAATCTTCCCGGAATTCTTTTTTTTCAATCGCGTTTTGTAAATCCTTATTGGTAGCTGCAATTATTCGCGTATTCACTTCTCTTTCGCAAGGCTCACCTAAACGTGTATATTTGCCGGTTTCAATAAACCGTAATAACTTTGCCTGTAGAGGCATAGACACTTCGGTTATTTCATCGATAAGCAGCGTGCCTCCGGCGGCTTCCTCAACCAATCCCTTTTTATCACCAGCGGCATTGGTAAATGCACCTTTCTTATAGCCGAACAATTCACTTTCAAAAAGGCTTTCCGGTATACCGGGGGTATTGACCACGACAAATTTTCCCTTCTTTCCCGAATAGTTGTGAATGAATTCGGCAATATAAGTTTTGCCGGTGCCGGTTTCCCCGGTTATAAGCAGTGGGTCGTCCACCTTTGCATAGGTCATAATGAGATCCCTGGTCTCTTCCACTGCTGCACCGGTCCGGGCAGTTCCCCCGGTATCGGTTTCTTGCTCCCGGATATGAGGGATGGTATCCCCCACCATTTCACCTAAAACTTGAAACACTTCACGATCCGCAGAATTAAAACATTCTGCGTCTCTACTGTCAATGTATAGAAAATAATCATCGCTAATTTGACTTATAAGCAAGCTCTTTAGAACCAGGCCGATAATAGAATGGGTGGTATTGTCATCATTTGCCGATATTATAAATCCTCCTGTTTTACGAATATCATCATTAACAAATGATTCCCGGATATACGTTTTGGAAACCCCCCCACCTTCTTGAATGGTTTTCCCGGTTATGTCTCTTCCTTCATGCCAGAGGATATTTCCATCCATGTCATAAATCATTGCCAGGGATACCCTCTTTCTCTCTAATAAATCCCGTACTTTTCTCTCGATAATTTCTACCATCTTCCCTCCCTATATATTGGGTCTCAATTCTATAACAAGTTGGTTCTATTTATTATAATGCGGTTTTGAAGGAAAATCAACTCCCAATTTGTAACCTTTTCGTGGGATGCCTGTAGTGATGGGGATATCAGTATCAAAACCTGTGGTTATAATTTTTTTTTAGCAATATTTCCGGGGAAAATTAGAATTGAAATTTTATTTGAAACGGTTATTATGAAAGTCTTTCAAGGGAGGTGGGATTTTACCTTGTTAAATATTAATTTTATCAAAAATGGCACAATCGAGTCCTCTTCAATTACCTGGTAAAAAACCCCGGGCAAGAAAAAGGGCCTTCCCTGTCTAAATTTCAAAAAATGAACACATATCTATTGAATTATATTCTTTGTTGATATAAAATCCAATTTGATGAATGAGCAAATTAAAAAATTGATAAAAATATACAAAATAACCTGGAGGTGGACCTATGGCTGAAGAAGTAAAAGTTTCGCAAGAGGTTATCGAGCGCCTCATCACACGGATCGAAGCGCTGGAAAAAAAACTGGAAGAAAAGGAAGAGAAAGATAAAAAGAAGTCCAAGAAGTCTAAGGACAAATCAACGACCCAAAAGGTTACCGATTCCGTGAGCGATGCCACCAGCGACGTGATCAAGGAGTCCGGCAAAATGGTGGGCGGCTTTATCGAAGCATCGATGGAAGCCATGAGAGAAACGGCTGATGCCTTTTCTTCCTGGTCTGATGAAGCCGACAAAGATAAAATAGGCGAAATTCCCGCCGCATTGGTGGGAATCTTCCGGAAAACCATTGATATCCAGAAAAAAGCCCTTGACAAGTTCGAGAAAACCTGCGAAGAATACGAGGAAGATTAAGTTAGTCTTGCTTGCGGAAGCGGCGTGCCAGTTTTGCCAGGGAAAGGCATCCCTTTAATACAAACACAATAAGCAAAAGCCATACCTGGGGGTCCAGCACCGGGAAGATACTTAACACCTCTTTCACTGGATGACCCGCTTGAAAATTAAAAATAGAGGTGTGCTGGTCAAGGAAAACAAAACCGAACACAGCAGTAAAAATGAAAAAGAAGGCCGAACCGATCTCAAATACTGTGGAAACCAGGCGGGAAACGCGGGTGGCAGTGCCTTCGAACACCTGGGCCAGTCGTCGCACCGCAGCGCCGCGGTAAATCGCCATCTCCGAAAACTCACGGGGATAGTCGATCAGGTTTTGCAGCCTCATCAGGTCCCTGGGTAACTGCTTGACGACTTTTCCGAATTCCCGCTTTCGGCGGTATTGGGTGTAATCTTGCATCAATCGCGGCAGGTCCGCCTCGGGCATTAACTCCCGCAGCGACGTATCCATGGTGGTCCAGCCCCGTAACACCTTAAAAAAAGCCCAATTGATGGTCACGCCGTATTTGGCCATCACTTTCATCATTTCATCAAACACCATATTGGTAGACTTTTCTTTATAGGGAAGTTCTTTCACACGGCAGCGGCTGTCCCAGGCGTGAAAGCGGCGTTGGATTTCTTCTTTAGCCGGCACCGCGTTGGCAGATGGTATATCCGGCATGATCAAAAAAAACACATCGATGGCTTTGGCAAACTGCCCTGTACACAAAGCTTCCAGGAAAACGTCGTATTTGCGCATCAGGTCACCTTCACTGCTGCCCACGGAACCGAAATCCAGGAGCGCAACACGACTTTTACGCAGCAGGAGAATGTTACCCGGATGCAAGTCGGCGTGGAACAAATTATCTTCCAGTACCATGCGCAAATAAGAAAAATATAAACGCTTGCCCACGACCTCGGCATCGATATCGTTCTCGGTCAACCAGCCCTCGAGCCTGGCAGGGTCGGTTTTCCAGACACGAAGATAATCGGTCATGGTTATCGCTTCGATGAATTCCATCACCAGGACCTGCCGCGTGCAATAGCGTTGAAATATTTTGGGTACATAAATATTGTGGTGTGCCAGGCTCTTGCGCAATCGCTGCTGGTTGGAGATTTCATAATGATAGTCCAGCTCCTCGTTAAACACCTGCTCCAATTCCCAGAGCATGTCCGGCCAGCGCATAAACGTCATAATAGAGAACCGGTGGAGGCCCAGGAAAAGCCCGCGGATCATGCCCATATCCTTTTCAAACACCTGGTCGATCTCGGGTCTTCGTACCTTGATTGCCACCCAGGTTTTTTCTTTTACCAGGAACGCTTTGTGAACCTGGGCAATGGAGGCGGCGGCACAGGGCAGCTCCTCAAAGTGACTGAAAAATTTCTCCACAGGCCCCTCAAGTTCCTGTTCCAGTATCTTTTTAGCTAATCGGGGCGAAAACCCCTCGACCCGGTCCTGGAGCCTTGCCAATTCAGCACAGAGCTCAGGGGGAAACAGGTCCGAACGCATGGAAAGCAATTGGCCCACTTTCACCCAGAGAACCCCTGTCTGCTGGCAAAAATCGCCAAACATTCGACCGATGGTCCTGGCATCCAGGCGCCCCAGTATTTTTAGATAGAGGAATTTAAAAACCATCCCCAGGATACGTAAAAAAATGCGCAAGCGGCGAAAGGAAATCTTCATCTCTCCCTCCACAATGGGGATCGCCGGGCGTTCCGATTCTTTAAGCAAGGGAGTTGGAATCCATTGTTGCTCCAGCATCGCTAAACATACTCCTTTAATTACTTCTCAAAAAATTCTGCCATAAAATGGCAAAATTTTTTGAGAAACAAGGTTGAGGTTAAGGCTGAGGTTGAGAAAAATCTTTTCTTCCTTAACCTTAACCTTAACCTTAACCTTAACCTTAACCTTAACCTTAACCTATTCATAACCTGAGTCCTTTTTATCTTAGTTCCAGTCTGTCTGGTTTATGTTGTTATGTTTCAGAAGCCGCGGAATTATCTTGCTGTCCGAATTCCTGCCGTTCAAATCGTTTTTTCTGGGTGTGGAAAAAACCAAAAAGAAAACCAACAGCTGCGAAAAGCAGCAGCCAGGCACCGAGCCCCATGACCGGTAGGCGATGGGCAAGCCAACTTAATTGCCGTCCCAGTAACGGTTCCAGGGCGATATGCAAATAGCGCATTGAGAAAGTCAGCAGGAGGAAACCTCCTACCACCAATGAGAGGAATGAAAAGAAAGCGAAACCTGCGGCGATAATGGCGTCCAGTTTGGAAGCAGAACCCTGGACCACCTGGGCCTGCCGCCGCATCAGTGCTTCCCGGAACAAGGTATACTCAGAGGTTCGTTTGGGGACCTGTTGAAGGGCTGCCAGGGCAGAAGCCATGCGGGAAGGCAGGTGAAAAAGTTTGGAGAAATTCTCCCGCCGCTCTGCATTACGATAATACAACTTCAACTGGTTTAAATAATTCAACTCAGGTGCCAGCACACCTAACGCATTATCCAGGTGTACCCAGGTGCAGGTCAATTTGGTAAAGGACCACAACGGTGCAAATTGCGAATCGTGAACCACCCGGTTCACCTGCCCGGTCATAAACGTGAGGGATTTTTGTTCATAAGGTAAATTCTTTATATGAACGCGGGTCTCCCATACCCGCCACACCCGCATCAATTTTTCTTTGACTGTATTGAGATCCACGCGGGGTAAACGGGATGCCAGCAAGAAATAAATTTCAGCAGCAAGCACATATTCTCTTTCCGACAATGCCCGCAGGAACAATTCCTGTTTTTTCAGGCTTTCCACTTCCAGGGAACCGGCACTGCGGCATTCGATCACGGCGATGTGGCTGTCGCGCAGCAAAATGATATTGGTGGTATTCATGTCGCCGTGGAAAAAGTTGTGTGCGAACACCTGGCGTAATGTTGAATGGAAGAGCCGCCGGGCTACTTTACGCAGTTCGATATTGTTGGCTTGCAGCCATGCCTCCAGCCGTTGGGGGTCATTCTGCCGCATGGCAACTAAATCCGAAAGCAGCGCCCCCTGGATAAATTCCATCACCAGGACTCGTTTCCGGCAATATTTGCGAAAGACCCGGGGCACATATACCGGCTCCCGTTGCAGATTTTTATCTAGTGTTTCCAATGATGCAGCCTCNNAAAGACCCGGGGCACATATACCGGCTCCTTTTCGAGATTCTTTTCCAGCGTTTCCAACGCTGCCGCCTCGTAGTAATAATTCAACTCCCGGACTTTGATCTCTTTTAATTCGTGAAAGAGTTCGTCCCATCTCATGCCGGTTAGAATTGAAAAGAACTTCATGAAGCCGATGATGCGGCGAAGCAGCTTAAGGTCCCGGTCAAAAATTTCTTCGGCCAGGGGTTGTTGTATTTTTACAGCGGTCCACACCTGTTCTTTGCGCAGTCGTGCCCGGTGAAGTTGGGAAACCGTGGTGGCGGAGAAGGGTTTTTCTTCAAAGCGGTCAAAGACCTCCTCTAACGGCCGCCCCAGTTCTCCCTCAATGGTCTTGCGGATAGAGGCGAACCCACAGGCACCGCCTCTATCCCGAAGGTCCAGGAGACGCTGGCCAAACGAGGTAGACAGGATTGAACCGCGCATCGTTAGAGTTTGAGCCACGCGGATCCAGAGCATCCCCAAACGCTGCAGATATTTTATGGTGCGCTCCTCACGCCGCGGTGCACTCTTTCGTCCCCTCATTCGCAGCCAGGCATTGCCAAGAAATAGACCCAACAATTGAAAGAGCACATAAAAGGAACGGAACCGCTGCGGACGGACTGTTATTGCCGGTACCGGGGGACGTTCACATGGTTCGATCAAACGTGTTGGAATCAATTCACTGATTGGTGTGCGCTTGCGGTTACTTATACCCTTTTTAGCCATAGTGTATATTATAGAAAATATAGAAGAAAGTCAATACAAATTCCCGGATTCTTCAACTAAGAATTTGGGGACAGTGGCAGCCCTGATTTTTTTCTGTTTTTCAAACAGTGACGAATTGAGGTAACATTTTTATGTGTTCTTTTCTGAATGCCTGCTAATTCATGTTTTATGTCCTAGAAGAAGTGACGATTATATATATTTACATGGGGAGGAAATTGTGATAATCATATTTTATTCCGCAGTCTAGGTTGTTGAATAACTAAAAACAGGTAAACTTAATCATAAATATTTTATCTTTTCAAGGGCGGCAGCATAGTCATTGGTCATTGGCCGTGCGCATCGTTTAATGTCCAATTTATTTTAAGAACAATATACCAGCAATATAGAGGAGCCAGGGGCATGCTTGAACAACAACTAGAAACAAGGGAAACCGGCCTGGAAGTGGCGGTTATCGGTATGGCCGGGCGGTTCCCCGGTGCCAGGAATATCCATGAATTCTGGGAAAATCTGAAAAATGGTGTAGAATCCATTACTTTTTTTACCGATGAAGCTCTGATAGAGATGGGATTCGATTCCTCTTTCCTGGAGAATCCCAACGTTGTCAAAGCCAGGGGATATTTTGCCGGTATTGAGTATTTTGATGCTGCTTTTTTCGGTTACACACCGGCAGAAGCGACTGTCATGGACCCACAAATACGGTTCCTTCATGAATGTGCCTGGGAGGCATTGGAAGATGCCGGATGTGACCCGGACACCTATGACGGGCTGATCGGTGTCTATGTTGGTGCGACAGATAATGTCCATTGGAGATCCTTTGTTTTATGGGCTGCAGGAATGGCTTCCGGGTTTGTTGGCAGTCAGTTTGCAGAGTCCCTGCTGAGTAATAAGGATTTATTATGCTCACGGCTTTCGTATCAATTGAATTTAACTGGTCCCAGTTATACGGTCAATTCAGCATGCTCTACCTCATTGGTGGCTATTCACAGGGGGTGCCGCGGATTATTGGGTGGAGAATGTGATATGGCCCTGGCAGGTGGGGTTTCTATTACTGTACCCCAAAAACAGGGATACCTCTACCAGGAAGGGATGATTGAATCCCCGGACGGTCACTGCCGTGCTTTTGATGCCCAGGCCAACGGTACCGTGTTTGGAAGCGGCATCGGAGTGGTAATCCTTAAACGACTGGATGAAGCCATCGAACAAGGGAATCATATTTATGCAGTGATAAAAGGAACGGCAGTGAACAATGACGGGAAGCGAAAAGTGGGATATACCGCCCCCAGCGTGGAGGGCCAAACTGAAGTGATTCGTGCCGCTTACCAGGTGGCAGAAGTAGACCCGGACACTATTGGGTACATCGAAGCCCACGGTACCGGGACCGCCCTGGGAGATCCCATTGAAATAAAAGCCCTGGTCCGGGGAATGAATCGAACCTCCAGCAGCCGTTGTCCCATTGGCGCGGTGAAAACCAATGTGGGTCACCTGGATACAGCAGCCGGGGCAGCAGGGTTTATCAAGGCTGTTTTGTGTTTAAGGTATCGAATAATTCCGCCTACGCTTCATTTTAAGACTCCGAACCCGGAGTTGGAGTTGGAGAAAACTCCCTTTTATGTCAATACTGAATTGATGGAATGGGAGAGGCAAGGGAACCAGCCGCTGCGAGCAGGCGTCAGTTCGTTTGGTATTGGCGGCACCAATGCTCATGCCATCCTCGAGGAATGGCATGAGGGCAGACGGTCAGACGGTCAGAAGGGTGAGCGGCCTCAATTGATTCTTCTCTCCGCTAAAACAGCATCCGCCCTGGATAAAATGACTGAGAACCTGGCGAATTATTTGAAAAAAAATCTCATTAATCCCGATTTTCCTGCCAATCCTGTAAATCCCGGTTTCCTGGGGGATGTGGCCTACACCTTGCAGAAGGGTCGTAAAGCGTTTATTCACCGTAAGGCGTTGGTTTGTTCTACTGTTGATGAGGCCATCGAAGCCCTGGCTAATCCGGGTTCACCTGCGGTTCAAACCCTGGTCGCCAACGAGGAGTTCCGGCATACGGTGTTTATGTTTTCCGGTCAGGGGAGCCAATATGTAAACATGGGACTGGAACTCTACCAGGAGGAACCGGTGTTCCGTGAAGAAATCGACCGCTGTTTTGATATTTTAACCCCCATGCTGGGGGTCTCAATTAAAGAGGTTCTTTATCCACCTGCAACCTGCAACTTGCAACCTGCACCTGATATCAATCAGACCGAAATTGCCCAACCGGTTATCTTTGCTTTTGAATACGCGTTGACCAAATTGTTGATGAGTTGGGGCATCACAGCGGATGCCATGATTGGTCACAGCATTGGTGAATACGTGGCCGCCTGNNCGGGAGGTGCGATGCTGAGTGTTTCCCTGCCGGAACAGCAGTTGGAACCCATGTTGGCTGAATATCCCGATCTGGCGCTGGCCGCAGTCAATAGTTCATCTCTTTGTGTGGTATCCGGTCCCCATGAAGCCATTGAGAAGCTGGAGAGAGAATTAAACCAAAAAAACCACAAAAACCGTCGGCTCCACACCTCCCATGCCTTTCACTCCTCTATGATGGATACGGTAGTGAAACCCTTTGAGGCGGTGGTTGGCAAGGTAACCCTGGAGAAGCCCAACATTCCTTTTTTATCCAATGTAACCGGTGAATGGGTGACCGTCCGGGATGCCGTGGATCCACGGTATTGGGCCCGGCATTTGCGGCAAACCGTACGTTTTTCAGATGGATTGGCAGTCCTGTTAGGGGAAGAAAACAGGATTTTCCTGGAAGTGGGACCGGGTAATGCATTGAGCACGTTTGTCCGTCAGCATAAGGATAAGAAACTGCAGCAGGTAGTGATCAACCTGGTTCGGCATCCCGGAAAGCAAGTATCGGATATTGGTCATCTGTTGTACCAGATTGGGCGACTGTGGCTCCATCGACAAAAAATCGATTGGCAAGCGTTTCATTCCGGTAACAAGAGATACCTGGTTCCCTTGCCCACTTATCCCTTTGACCAAAAGCGTTACTGGCTCGATTCGGAATACAACCAGGCGCTTAGCGATGACAGCATGGATGCTCGAAGAGGAAGCAGAACCACCATAGGGGCAAGGGCTGAAATAGACGATTGGTTTTACCTTCCCTCCTGGAAGCGTTCCAATATCCGGGATACCAGGAATTTACCTGCGAATTCAAATATGGTATGTCTTATTTTTTCCCCGGGTTCCCCTAACGGTAATGTACTGGCTGCGAGTTTGGAAGAACGATTGAAACAGGGGGGAGTAGATTCCATCGTGGTCTGTCAAGGGACAGCTTTTGAACGTCGAAGCAGGCATCTCTACAGCATCGATCCCCGGGAGGCTTGTCATTATGACCTCCTGGTGGAAGAGCTGTGTAAGGAGAATCGGGTTCCCCAGGGGGTTTTTCATCTCTGGAATGTAACAAAAGAAAAGGAGCTGAAGGAACTGACCAACCAGAAAATTGAAGATGCTCAATATTCCGGCTTTTACAGCCTTATTTACCTGGCCCAGGCCATTGGCAGCCAAAGCATTGAAAAACCCATTCGCATCCTGGTGGTATCAAACCATATGCAGGAAGTGATGGGAGAGGAGGTCCGGTGTCCCGGGAAAGCAACACTGCTGGGGCCGGTGAAAGTTATCTCCCAGGAATACCCCAATATTCAATGCCGCAGTGTGGATATTGATATTGATGGTGATATACTGCCAAACCAAAACCAGGTGCTGCAGAGGGAACGATTGATCCGGCGGTTGTTCACAGAGATGCTCACCGCTACTATTGATTCGGTGATTGCTTATCGAAGCAATCAGCGGTGGGCTCAGGTTTTTGAACCGGTCTCCCTGGAGAAGTCCAATACTGGAACGCCGTATTTAAGGGATAATGGGGTGTATTTGCTAATTGGTGGATTGGGAGGAATCGGTCTGGTGTTGGCTGAACACTTCGCCCGTCAAGCAAAGGTAAAATTGATAATGACCAGCCGTTCCGGCCTGCCGGACCGACAACAGGGGGACAAACTCCGGGAACTGGAGGAGATGGGGGCAGAGGTGCTGGTCATGGCAGCGGATGTTTTGGACCGGCAGCAAATGGAAGGGGTGATTCGCCAGGCAAAAGAGCGATACGGTACGGTTAATGGAGTGATTCATGCGGCAGGAGTTGCAGATTATGGCGGTGTTATCCAGGGAAGACGGGACAAGAAAAGGGCAAAAATGTCGGAAGCTGTATTGGCACCCAAATTAAAAGGAACGATTATCCTTGAAATCTTGATGAAAG
>JABAOH010141773.1_pt2 | contig 35030 bp, 30 predicted proteins | sample 7062181 | NCBI WGS metagenome assembly JABAOH01 (sample SAMN14538630, study PRJNA623070) | marine sediment metagenome | biome: marine biome [ENVO:00000428]; feature: marine pelagic biome [ENVO:01000023]; material: deep marine sediment [ENVO:00002113]; isolation source: pool of 5 deep marine... | reverse complement strand
ATGCTGTACGGGACGACGCGGAAGTTCCTCGATCATTTCGGCCTGCGCTCGCTGGAGGACCTTCCCCAGCCCGAGGACCTCCAGATCAGCCTGCGCCCCGAAGAATGACGCGCCAGGCGCTGAACCCGCGCTCGGCGTTGCGCCTGCAGCGATACCTTTCGCGGGCGGGCGTCGCGTCACGACGGCAGGGCGAACGCCTGATCGCCGACGGCCGGGTCAGCGTGGACGGGGTCGTGGTCACCGAGCTCGGCCTGCGCGTCACACCCGGTCTGCAGGTGGTGCGGATCGACGGAGTGCGCGTCGACCTGCAGCCGGAGCGCTGGGTCGCATTCTACAAGCCGGCCGGGTACCTGACGACGCGGCAAGACATTCGTGGGCGGCCTACGGTGTATGCTGTTCTGCCGGACGGCCTGAAAGAGCTTTTTCATGTGGGCCGGCTCGACCGGTTGACCGAAGGGCTGCTCATCTTCACCAACGATGGGGAAGCGGCTCACCGCTTACTGCACCCCAGCTTCGAGATTCCCCGGCGTTACCTGGCCGAGGTCGACGGTCCTGTAGGTCGGGCGGAGGTGCGCCGGTTGAAACGCGGCGTCGAGCTCGAGGATGGGCTGGCCCGGGCGGAGGAGGTCGAAGTCGGGGCGACGGAAGGTCGCGGTCGCGAGGGTCGGGTCGTCGTGTCGGAGATCCGCTTGACGTTACGCGAAGGGCGCAAGCGTGAGGTCCGCCGCATGCTGGCGGCGGTCGACCTGCGCGTACGGCGGTTGGTGCGAACGTCGTTCGGTCCGGTCGAGCTCGGATCGTTGCGGCCCGGAGAACACAGAGAATTGAGTGCCGCCGAGGTAGAGGAATTACGAGCGGCGGTTGGCTTGAGAGAATCGGATGGAGATACGTGATACACGAGTGCTGATCTTGGGGGGCTCGGGTCTGGTCGGTCTGGCCATCGCCCGCGAGATGCTGCGCTACGAGCCGGCGCGGCTCACGATAACCGCCTTAACTCAGCCTGAGACCGAGCGCGGCCTGGCCGAGCTTCTGGAACGTGCGGGCGGAGGGACCGAGATCGCGGCGGCCTGGGGCGATCTCTTCGTGGCGGCGCAGTTCAAGGACGAGCGGCGTCGTGATCTGGTCGAGTCCGCCGAGCGACGGCGTCACCTGCTCGATGACGTCTACGGTCCGCTGGACCGGGAACGGTTGCAACGCTCCTTCCTTTACCAGTTACTGGTGAAGGAACGGCCCGATATCGTGGTGGACTGTGTGAACACCGCCACGGCCATCGCCTACCAGGACGTCTTCAGCAGCGTGGCGAACGTTCGCCGGGCGCTCGGCGAGGCGGGCGATGTGACCGACACGGTGGAGCGGCACCTGGCGAGCATCTACTTGCCCCAGCTGATAAGGCACGTGCGCATCCTGCTGGAGGCGCTTCGCGAGGCCGGCGTCGACTTCTACCTGAAGATCGGCACCTCGGGGACCGGCGGCATGGGACTGAACGTGCCGTTCACCCACTCCGAGCAGCGGCCTTCCGACATGCTGCTGGCGAAGTCGAGCGTGGCCGGCGCCCACTCATTGCTGCTCTTCCTCACGGCGCGCACACCGGGGGCACCGGCGGTAAAAGAGATCAAGCCCATGGCGGCGATCGCCTGGAAGCGCATCGGCATGGGACCGATCAGCTGCGGCGGTCAGTTGATCCAGCGCTACGACGCCACGGCCCCGATCCCTTTCGAGCGCGCGTTGGACGATGGCGCGCCCTCCTGGACGAAGCTGGAGGGGTCTCTGGAGTCGGTGTACATCGACATGGGCGAGAACGGGCTGTTCAGCCGGGACGAGTTCGAAACCATCTCGTCGCTGGGTTTGATGGAACTGGTGACGCCCGAGGAGATCGCCACCGCGGTCTTGCGAGAGATTCGCGGCCAGCCGACGGGTCTCGATGTGGTGTCGGCCATCGACAGCGCATCGATGGGCCCCACGTATCGTGGCGGCGTGCTACGTGAGCTGGCGCTGAGACGCCTCGAGGAGCTGGAGGAGCGACACGGCATCCGCAGCGTGGCCTTCGAGATGTTGGGCCCACCTCGTCTCTCGAAGCTGCTGTTCGAGGCACACATCCTCGAGCGGCTGTACGGCACGCTGGGCGCGGCGGCCAGACTCGACCCGCAGAGAACGGCGGCCGACGCCGAGGCGTTGCTGCGCGAGCGCGAGGACACGCGCGTAGCGATATTGTCGATTGGGCTCCCGATCATTAGCGCCGACGGCGTGCGTGTCTGGCGCGGGCCCGAGATCAAGGCGCGGCCCGAGGCGGGAGGGACGGTGGACGAGCGCTTGATCGCGCGCGGTTGGGTCGACCTGCGGCCGTCCAACTGGGAGCTGTGGCGGCAGCGGGTGTGCCGCTATACCGAGGAAGTCAGGTCGGCGCCGGGCCCCGATGCGGGCTCGGTCTCCGACGCCGACCTCGCCAGCCGCGACGAGTCGATACGCCCCGGAGCGGCGGCGGCCTGGGTGATGAAGCGCGAGGACGGCGGCGAACGGGTGAAGCGCTGAGCCGCCGATGCGATGACGAGCTGTAAAGGAAACGGTTCGACGGATGGCTAAGGCGAACAAGGTCGAGTTGGAGGAGGGGACGGTCCGCGAGGCGGTCGTCGGTGCGTCCGGGTTGGAACTGGCCGAATCGATACTGGGGCAGGTGCGCAAACGGATCGTCGGCCAGGAGTATATGGTCGAACGAATGCTGCTGGGATTGCTGACCGGAGGTCACGTGCTGCTGGAGGGCGTGCCCGGATTGGCCAAAACGCTCACGATTCGCACCATCGCCGAGACGATCCACACCGGCTTCCAACGCATCCAATTCACGCCCGACCTGCTGCCCGCCGATCTGATCGGAACCATGATTTACAACCAGCGGACGGGCGAGTTCGAGCCGCGGCGAGGCCCGCTCTTCGCCAACATCATCCTGGCCGATGAGGTGAACCGGGCCCCAGCGAAAGTGCAATCGGCGTTGCTCGAGGCGATGCAGGAGAAGCAGGTGACGTTCGGCGGCGAGACCTTCGCGCTCAGCGAGCCTTTCCTCGTCCTCGCCACTCAGAACCCCATCGAGCAAGAGGGGACCTACCCGCTGCCGGAAGCGCAGGTAGACCGCTTCATGCTAAAGGTCCGGATCGGCTATCCGACGCGCGATGAGGAAAAAGAGATCATGCGGCGTATGGCGCCGGGTGAGCCGATCCCCGTGGAGACGGTGACCGAGCCGCAGGCGATTCTGCGAGCGCGATCCGCGATCGTCTCGCTGTATATGGACGACAAGATCGCCGACTACATCGTGGATCTGGTACACGCGACCCGCCAGCCGGCGGACTACGGGCTACCCGAGCTCGTTCCGCTTATCGAGTACGGCGCCTCGCCGCGTGCCAGCATCTATCTGGCCCAGACGTGCCGGGCGCACGCCTACCTGCGGGGGCGGGGCTACGTGATACCGGACGATGTGAAGGCGGTGGCTCTGGACGTGCTGCGCCACCGCATCATCACGACGTACGAGGCGGAGGCGGAAGAGGTGAAGTCGGACGAGATCGTACGGCGGATATTGGAGGCGGTGGAGGTTCCGTAGCTGCTCAGCGCCTTAGAGAGAATATCGAATGTCCAATGTTCAACGCTCAATACTGAAGAACTGATCGACTTCAGCATTGGTTATTGGACATTCGACATTGGGTATTCGGTTGGGAACTCGATGCTCGATACTCGTAGCCGCAAATGAACGCATCCCCCACCACGACCGCCGTACCCCGCGAGGTGCGGCGCCAGGTCAAGTTGATCGAGCTGCGCACGCGCGGTCTGGTCAATACCGTGTTCAGCGGCGAGTACCAGTCGGTGTTCAAAGGGCAGGGGATGGAGTTCGCCGAGGTGCGCGAGTACGTGCCCGGCGACGAGTACCGGACGATCGATTGGAACGTGTCGGCCCGCATGGGCCACCCCTACGTGAAGAAGTACACCGAGGAGCGCGAACTCACGGTGCTGTTCGCGGTGGACATGTCCGGTTCCGAGCAATTCGGCACGCGGGGGCGCTTCAAAGCGGAGACCGCCACGGAGGTCGCGGCCGTCATCGCGATGGCCGCGATCAAGAACAACGATAGGGTCGGGCTGCTGCTGTTCACCGACCGGATCGAACAGTTCGTCCCCCCCAAGAAAGGCCGCCGCCATGCGCTTCGCCTGATCCGCGACCTGCTGGCGTTCAAGCCGCGAGGCCGGGGCACCGACCTCGCCGTCGCCCTCGATTACCTGGGGCGCCTGCTCCGCCACCGGGCCATCATTTTCCTGATCTCGGATTTCCTCGACAACGGCTTCGAGTCCTCACTGAAGGTGATCAGCCGGCGACACGATCTGGTCGCGATCACCGTATCGGATCCGCGCGAGCGGTCCCTGCCCGATGTCGGCTACCTCGATCTCATCGACGCCGAGACCGACGAGCGGATCGTGCTCGACTCGGGAAGCCGTTTCGTGCGCGAACAGTTCGAGCACCTGGCGGACGAAGAGGATGTTCGGCTGCGCCGCCTGCTCAATCGATTGTCGGTGGACCAAATCGACATTCAAACCGATCGCTCGTACGTCCCGGCGCTCATCGACTTCTTCCGGACGCGCGAGCGGAAGCTGGTTCGATGAGCGCCTGGGTGCTGGTCGTCGCCTTGTTGGCGGTGCAGACCCCCGCGAGCCAGCCCGGCGCCAGGGTCGTGGCCGAGCTGACGGCCGACACGGTGCGCCTCGGCCAGCGGGTCACTCTGACGTTGTCGGTGAGCGAGGTGCCACCCGACGCCGAGGTCATCTTTCCCGAGCTGCCTGACACCGGAGACGTGACCGCTCTGGGGCCGCCCACACGGTTGGCAGAGGCGCACCCAGCCGGCACCTGGATCGCGCGTTACGAGCTGGCCGCGTGGACGCTAGGCGACCTGCGCCTGCCGGGCGCCGAGGTTCGGGTGCTCGCCGGCGCGGCGGAACGGCGCATCACGATCCCCGAGCTCACCCTGCACGTGGGCTCGGTGCTCCCCGCCGCCGCCGATCCGGACACGCTGGCCTGGAAGCCAGCCGCCGAGGTCGTGGGCGCTAATTGGAGCGTTCGAGAGAAGCTGGCCGGCGCCGCCCTGGCGCTGCTGCTGCTTTCCGCCGCCGCCGTTTACATGCGTTGGAGAAGCGCGGCGCTTCCGGTCCCCGTGCCCGCCGGCCCGCCGCCCCGTCAGCGGGCGCTGGCGGCCATCGCCGCGCTCGAGGAGAGCGGGATGGCCGAGGCAGGTGAGTTGAAAGGTTTCTATTCCGCCCTGTCACAGATCGTTCGCTCCTTCCTGGCCGAGACCGACCGACGCTGGGGGCTCGAGCTGACCACGCTGGAGCTGGTGTCGGCGGTGAGCGTTGACGGGGTCAAGCCGGCGGAACTGGCGGCGCTCAGCGCGCTCTTGGGTGGGGCGGACATGGCGAAGTTCGCGCGTTGGCGGCCGAAGGTCGCGGACGCGAAACGGGCGCTGGCAGAGGCGCGCCGCTGGCTCGAGGGTTTCGAGCGCCTGCCGCCACCGGCGCCGACCGTGGAGGTGGAGCGACCGGAGGACGGCGAAGCGCGACGGGACGGCAGCGACGAACAGCTGGCCGAGGACGGCGAGCTGGCCGAGATCGAGCGAATCTTCGACGTCGAGGATGCGGACGACCCGCAGGCGGAGGGCTCATGAGCTTTGAGACGCCGTGGGCGCTGGCCTTGCTGATCGTGTTCCCGCTCTGGTGGCTGGCGGGACGAAGGCTGGGCGGCTTCCGGTACTCGCGGGGCGTGGTGGCGGCGGAGGCGGCGCGCAAACGCAGCCGCTGGCTGGCCGCTCTGCCAGCGGTGCTTCGCGGGCTCACGGTTCTGCTGCTGATCGTCGCCCTGGCGCGGCCGCGCACCGGCGTGACAGCTGAAGAGGTCGAGGCCGAAGGGATCGCCATCGCGCTAGTGGTCGATGTATCCAGTTCGATGCTAGCGCTCGATCTGCAGCCGCTCGATCGCCTCGAGGTCGCGAAGCGGACCGTGCTGCAGTTTGTGAGGAGTCGCGAGTACGACCGCATCGCCCTGATCGCTTTCGCTGGTGAGGCGTTGACTCAGGTTCCGGTGACCATCGACTACGAGATCCTCGAGCGCGCGGTCAACGAGTTGCGGGCGGACATGCTCGAGGACGGCACGGCGATCGGTACGGCCTTGGCCACGGCGACCAACCGTCTCCGTCGTACGCCGGGAGAATCGAAGATCGTGATCTTGCTCACCGACGGAGAGAACAACCGGGGAGAGGTGGACCCGATCACCGCGGCCCGGGCCGCGGCGGCGTATGCGGTTCGGACCTACACGATCGGGGTGGGCAGCGAAGGCGTGGCGCCCGTCCCCATCGGGCCCGGCCCCTTGGGCACCGAGTACGCCAACATGCGGGTGCGATTGGATGAGGACCTGCTGCGCCGAATCGCCGCTATCACCGGCGGTCAATACTTCCGCGCCACCAACGCGCGCGCCTTGGAAGAGATCTATCAGCAGATCGATGAACTGGAGAAGACGCCGGTTAACGTGCGCCGTTACGTCGAGTTCAGCGAGCGTTTCCGTCCGTTCGTAGTTCTGGCCGGACTCCTGTTGCTGGGTGAGTGGTTATTACGCGTGCGCCGCTATCCGCTCTATGCCTGAGGGTGGCCGTGGAGCCGCTGAGGAGTAACGGGTGAGGATCGAGTTTGCGCTCTGGGTCTGGATTGGCCTGCTCGCCGCCGGCGCGGGCGCCGTCTTGGTGTACCTTTGGCATCGCCGGCGCCGGGCCGCCCTCGATGCGCTGGGTAGCTCGGGTATGCTCGAGCGGCTGACCCGCATCGACCTGAGCGGCGGCCCACTTCGGCGTGGCCTCTTGATCGCGACCGCGCTGGCGCTGATCGGCCTCGCCGTCGCTGGGCCGCAGTGGGGAGCGCAGGAGGTGGAGGAGCAGACCCGTGCGTTGAGCGTCGCGCTGGTTCTCGACGTCTCAGAGTCGATGTGGGCGGAGGACGTGCGGCCCAACCGCCTGGAGCGAGAGCGGCTGGCGGGGCGCCGTCTGGTCACCGAGCTGGCGGGCCAGCGCGTCGGGCTGCTGGCGTTTGCCGGGTCCGCCTACCTGCTGTCGCCGCTCACGTCCGACCACGGTGCGCTGCATCTGTATCTCGACTCGCTGGACCCCACGCTGGCCGGGACGCCGGGCTCATCGCCGGCCGCCGCGATCCAGGCGGCGCTGGAGCTGTTGCTCCGCGACGTCGCCGAGGGCGGCGATCGTGCCATCGTGCTGCTGAGTGACGGCGAGGCGCATGACGAGGAGCGTGCGGTGCGGGCTGCGGCCCGGGAGGCGGCGGACGCGGGGGTGCGTCTTTTCGTGGTCGGCATCGGCGGCGACCGCGGCGAGCCGATTCCGCGGCACGACCGGCTGGGCCAGCGCATCGGCGGCTACAAGCGCACGCCGGAAGGCGAGGTGGTGTTGAGTCGGCTGATGCGAGAGCCTTTGGCCAGCGCGGCGCGGTCGACCGGCGGGTTCTGGGTGCGGGCCGAGGAGGGCGGTGTGGCGCGCACGGTGTCGGCGTTGGAGGAGCTGCGTCGGGGGCGGACCGAAGTGACCCGCGGCGTTCGCTGGACGCCGCGCTTCCAGTGGTTCATCGCCGGGGCTCTCGTGTTGCTGGTCATGGATTGGGCTTGGGCCTGGAGGCGGAGTCGATGATCAAGGCCGTGGGGGCCTGGCTGCTGCTGGCGCTTTTTCCGTTCAGCCTGCGCTTCTGGAGCCAGGAGGCGGCGGGCAACCGCGCCTTTCGCCGCGGCGATTACACGCGGGCCGTGGAGCGCTACCGCACGGCACTCGGCCGAACGGCGGAGGACGCGCCCCGGTTGCGGTACAACCTCGGGACCGCCCTGCTACGGGAGGGCGATCCAGTGGCGGCCAGAGAGCAGCTGACGGCGGCGCTCGAGGCTCAGTCACCCGAGCTACGGGCCCGCGCCTTCTACAACCTGGGCAATGCGCACGTCCAGGACGGCGCGGTCGATGACGTCCAGCGACTCCTCGACGCCATCGAAGCCTACCGCCGCGCCTTGCTGCTCAACCCGGACGATGAAGACGCCCGCTGGAACCTGGAGCTGGCGATGCGCCGGCTGGAAGAAGACCCGTCGCAGGCGTTCTCTGGCCCGGAGGGGAGGCCAACACCCACACCGCCGCAGCCCCAATCCGGCGAGGGGAGGCGCCCGGAACAGGGGGCGGGTCAAGCGCCCGCGCAGCAGCCCGGCATAGCGCCGCCGCCCGAGAGCACGGCGCTGGACCAGATCGACGCGCCGCTGCCGCGTGAGTTGGCCGAGCAGATCTTGCGAGCCGTGGAGGAGCGCGAGCGCGGTCTGCAGCGCGACAAGCTGAGGCGCCGGCGCCAGCGGGTCAGCGGGCCGGACTGGTGATGGCTAAGCCTCTCTGCGTGTTACTCGCGGCGGCACTGAGCGTGCAGGCCGATGACGTTCAGGTCAGCGCGAGCCTGAACCGTCAGACGGCGCAGGTGGGCGAGACCGTTCTGCTGACGATCACGTTGCGCGCCCGGGGCCTGCACAGCCCAGAGATCGAAGACCCGAAGCTGGAGGGCGTCGAGCTACTCTCGACCTCGGACCGCTCGACATTTCGCTTCTCACCGTCTTTGGGGGCGGTGCGCGAGTTTTCACGGGAATACACGCTGCGCGTGCTCCAGGCCGGGGAGCTGACGATACCGCCGATCCGCGCGGTGGTGGAGGGTGCCCTGCACGAGACGCTGGCGCTCAAGCTGGTGGTCGAGAGCGAGGGCGGGGCGGCCAGCCTACCGGGCGGTATGGTGCCGAGGCCCGAGGAAGAGGTCGCCGTCAGGCTCTGGGTAGAGCCGGAGACGGCCTTCGTCGGCCAGCAGGTCACGCTGACGGTGGCCGCGTTCTTCGATCCGCTGGTGCGGAGCCGCCTGCAGCGACAGCCCGAATATCGCCCGCCGGACGTGGAGGGATTCTGGACGGCGGACCTTCCCGGATCGCCCCGCCCCGAACGTCGCGTGGTTGGCAGACGCGAGTATTTCGTGCAGGTCTACCGCCGCGCGCTCTTTCCTCTGAGCCCCGGCGTCCTGCAAATCCCGCCGGCCGCTGTGGTTTACGAGGTACGCCGCGGCCTCATCTACGCACCCGAGACCTTCCAGGTCGAGAGCGCCCCGGCCCGCGTCGTGGTCCGCCCGCTGCCCCGGGAAGATGCTCCCAGCGCCTTCGCGGGCGCCGTGGGGCGTTACGATGTGGAGATCTGGTTCGATCGCTCCGATCTCCGGGCAGGCGAGGCGGTGAACTTATTCCTGGAGGTGACGGGCTTGGGCAACCTCAGCTCGCTGGCCCGTCCGCCGCTTCCCGAGATCCCCGGTGTGCGGGTCTACGAAGGCGGCGAGGACGCCGAGGTGCAGCTGCGGGGGGTCGAGTTCGCGGGGCACAAGCAGTTCTCCTGGGTGCTGGTTCCCGAGCGGGCCGGCCAGTACATGATCCCCGAGCTGGGGCTACCGTATTTCGATCCGCTCGCGGCCGCGTACGCCGTGGCGCGCACCGAACCGGTGTCACTGCTGGTCGAGCCGCCCGCGGCGGCGACGGAGCCCGGCCCGGGCGGCGCGGCGATACGTTTCGTCAAAGCGCGGCCGGGCCGGCAACCTCTCGACCTGCCAAGCCGAGACGAGTTCTGGATCGTCCAGGCGATTCCCCTGGCCGCTCTGGCGATCGTCGTCGGTTTGGGTCGGTTTCGCCGCCGTGGGCCGGAGCCCAGGCGTCGGCGGCCGCGGGGCCGCCAGCAGGCGCTTCGCGATCTGCGCCCGCTGGCCGAGGCTCGGGATCCCACCTTCTTCAGCCGGCTGCGCGCCATGGTGCTTCACTGGGTGGGTGAGCGGTTGCACCGGCCCGGGCTCGCCAGCCGCGGCGTGGTCCAGATCCAGCATGCCCTCGAGGACGCGGGTGTGCCGCCCCCGGTGGCGCTGGAGCTGGTGGCCCTGCTGGAACGTTGCGCCCGCTTGCGCTACACACCGGAGCCAGCGAGCCTGGAGACCGCACATGAGATGTTGCGGGAAGCTCAAAGGCTGCTCGGCCTCGTGGACAAGGAGGCGGTGTCGGAGAAGAGTCTACGGAGCACCGCGCCGAAGAGCGTCACGCTGCTCATGCTATCCGGCGCCCTGGTCCTGTTCGGATCGGCGCCGCCCGCGCTGGCGCAGGGGTCGGCGGGCGGAGCATCACGGTGGTTTGCCGAAGCGCTAACCGCTTATGGGCGCGGCGATTACCAACAGGCGGCCGGGCTGTTCGAGTTGGCACGGGCCGAGCGACCGCGCGACCCGAGTTTGCTGTACAACCTGGGCAACGCCCACTACGAGCTCGACCAGCGGGGCAAGGCCGTGGCTTACTGGATCCGCGCCCTTCGCCTGCGGCCGCGCGACCGAGACGCCCGTTTCAACCTGCATCTCGTCGTGGGTGACGATCCGGTCGTGGGCAGCGCGCTGCCGCCCCTGCCGCTGTCGCGGGATGAGCTGGCCCTGCTGTTCGCGACGTTTTGGTTCCTCGCTTGCGGCGCCCTCATCGCGAGACGCCGCTGGGCTCGCGGATCAATGACCGTGGGTGGGGTCACGGCTTTGATCCTGGCCGGACTGTGCGCGGGGTTGCTGCTCTATCCACGCTCGCAATACGCCGTGATCGCCAGCGTCGATTCGTCGCTCAGGGCTGGGCCCGTCCGCCAAAGCGAAGTCCTGGCCTCGCCGGCGCCGGGCACTGGCTACCGGGTGCAGGAGCAACGGGGCGACTGGCTGCGCGTTTCGCGAGGCGGCGACAGCGAGGGGTGGGTCGAGCGGGCCAAGGTCGAGCTGATCGATTGAGGGCGCGCCGCCGGCGGCCCGATCAACTGTCCTCGATCAGCGGCACGAAGCGGCAGCGCGTGATAAACCGGCGCTCGAAGGCGTCGCGGTCGCGGCGAATTTGGTAGAGGTCTTGGTCCGGCGGCCCTCCGACCGGGATGACCAGGCAGGCCTTCTGGCGCAGCTGCTCGAGCAGGGCGGCCGGCACCTCCGCGGCGGCCGCCGTCACGAGGATCCCATCGAAGGGCGCCTCTTCCGGCCAACCTTTCGCCCCATCGCCGATCCGGAATTCGATGTTGTCGTAGCCGATGGCGGTAAGCAGGCGTTGGGCGGCGTCGGCCAGGTCCGGCAACCGCTCGATCGTAAAGACTTTGGCGACCAGTTCGGCCAGGATCGCTGTTTGATAGCCGCTGCCGGTCCCAATCTCGAGCACCCGGGCGTTGGGCTGCAGGTCGAGCGCCTGAGTCATCGCGGCGACCATGTAGGGTTGGGAGATCGACTGTCCGCGGCCGATGGGCAGGGCGGAGTCTTCGTAGGCGAGGTGGTCGTAATCGGTCGGGACGAAGCGATGCCGCTCGACGCGCTCCATGGCCTCCAGCACCCGCTCATCTACGATACCTCGGCGCCGGATCTGCTTGTCAACCATGGCGCGCCGCGCTTCAGCGTTTGGATCGATGTTCAACGCCGCAGCCGCCTTCTTCGGGTGTGTACTCCCTGTTGATACTGACCCGGGCCGTGCGCAATCGCAAGCACGCTTGACCGCGTGGGTTCGCGGTCCGTAGTGTTGGTCGCCAAATGAACACGCCCAGCTCGGAACGCGTGCGCCTGACCCAGTACAGTCATGGCGCCGGTTGAGCCTGCAAGCTAGGTCCGGCGGACCTGGCCAACGCGCTCGAGGCTCTCGGTGGCGAAGTGGCGGCTGACGTGCTCGTCGGCCTCGACGCCCCCGACGACGCCGCGGTGTATGCCTGGGACGAGGAGCGAGCCATCGTCTCCAGTCTCGATTTCTTCACGCCCATCGTCGATGACGCCTACACGTTCGGTGCGATCGCTGCGGCCAACGCCCTGAGCGACGTCTACGCGATGGGTGGCGAGCCGCTGTTCGCGCTCAACATCGTCGCTTTTCCCTCGCATTTGGACAAACGCGTTCTCATCGACATCCTCCGCGGCGGCCGCGACAAGGCTCGCGAGGCGGGGGTCGCGGTGATCGGTGGCCATTCCATCGATGACAACGAGCCCAAATACGGAATGGTGGTGATCGGGCGCGTCTCCAAGGACCGGATCTATCGAAAGGGCGGTGGCCGGCCGGGGGACCGGCTCGTGCTCACCAAGGCGATCGGTACCGGGATCATCTCCACCGCGATCAAACAGGGGGCGGCGCCACAGGAGGCCGTCGACGCGGCGGTCGCCTCGATGCTGAAGCTCAACGTCCGCGCCCTCGATGCGGCGCGAGGTCGCGACGTAGGCGCGCTGACCGACGTCTCCGGCTACGGCCTGCTCGGCCACCTCTGCGAGCTGGCCCGCGCCAGCGGGCTGGCGGCGGCCGTCGAGCTGGCGCGGGTTCCGCTGCTTCCGCTCGTTCGGGAGCTGGCCGCCGACGGGCAGGTGCCGGGCGGTACGCGTCGTAATCGCGAGTGGGTCCAGCCGCTGCTCCGCTGGACGGCGAGCTTCAACGCCACGCAAGAGATCGTCCTCTGCGACGCCCAGACTTCTGGGGGGCTACTGATCACCGTGGCGCCGGCCGATGCGGCTCGGTTGGTCGATGAGCTGCGGTCGAGCGATCATTTGGCCGCCGATATCGGCGAGCTGCTGGAGGGCGCGAAGGGGGAGATCGAGCTGCGCTGAGCGCCGGCCGCGCGGTCGGGCCGGCTGGCGCTGCGCGGTCAGCGCCGCCAAAACTCCGGGTGGAAGAGCACCAGCACCGTGTAGATCTCCAGCCGGCCCAGCAGCATCAACAGCGCCAGGATCACCTTGCCGAGCCCGGGAAACCAGGAGTAGTTCCCCGCCGGCCCCACCGCGGCCAGGCCCGGCCCGACGTTGCCGATCGCCGCCGCCGCCGCGCCTGCCGCGGTGACCAGGTCGATCCCCAGAACCGTCAGCAGCAGGGCCCCCACGATGAACGAGGCGACGAAGAGCAGCATGAAGGCCAGGATGTTCAACATCACGCCTTCGTGTACGACCTGACCCCCCACCCGCGTCACCAGGATCGCCCGCGGGTGCAGATGCTTGCGCAGCTCGACGACCCCCTGCTTCAACGCCGCCCAGAGCCGCATGGTTTTCATGCCGCCGCCGGTCGATCCCGCCATGCCGCCGACGAACATGAGGAAGAACAGGACCACCTGGGTGACGGCGGGCCAGCGGACGTAGTCGGCGGTGGCGAAGCCGGTGGTCGTCCCGATGGAGACCACCTGGAAGGCGGAGGCCCTCAGCGCTTCCTCCCAGTTCTCAAAGCTTCCCGCCAGCAGGTGCGCGGTCAGGACGATCGCCACGGCGACGGTCAGCAGCAGCGTGTAGAAGCGCCATTCCTCGTCGGCCAACAGCGAGCGTGGCTTGCCGCGCAGTGCCCGGTAGTGGAGCGAGAAATTGATGCCGGCCACGTACATGAAGGCGATGGTCACGTACTGGATGAACGGCGATCGAAAGGCGGCGAGCGACTCGGTCCGGGGTGAAAAGCCGCCCGTGGGCATCGTCCCGAAGGCGTGGGTCACCGCGTCGAACCAGCCGATGCCGCCGATCAGATAGAGGCCGATCTGGATGGCGGTAAAGAGCACGTAGACTCGCCAGAGGATGCTAGCCGTCTGGGAGATGCGCGGCTGCAGGCGGTCGGGTGTGGGTCCCGGCACCTCGGCGCGGAAGAGCTGCATGCCGCCGATACCCAGGAAGGGGAGGACGGCCACGGCCAGCACGATGATACCCATCCCACCCAGCCACTGGCTGAAGCCGCGCCAGAAGAGGAGGCCTCGGGGCAGCGAGCCGGGGTCGGAGAAGATAGAGGCGCCGGTCGTGGTGAAGCCGGAGATCGACTCGAAGAAGGCGTCGACCGGAGAGGCGATGCCGGCGAGCCAGAACGGGAGCGCGCCGAAGACGGCGGCGCTGAGCCAGCCGACGCTGACGATCAGGTAACTCTCGCGGATCGACAGATCATCCGGTCGCGGGCAAAGGCGGTGAGCCACGTAGCCGACTAAGACGGCGACGCCGGCGGAGAGGAAGAGCGGAATGGCGTCGGTCCCCTGGTGAAGCAGAGCCACAACGCCGCTGATCCCCATGGCCACACCGACGGCCGCGACGATAGGGCCGGCGACGTGGAGGATGTCGCGAACGTTTAGCATGCTCGCGTCACTGGAAGAGCTTCTCGACGGCTTTCACCGCGTCGGGCAGCGCCAACACAGTGACTTTGTCGCCTGGGGCGAGAGAGACCTGTCCAGAGGGGATGATGACTTCCTCGCCGCGGATTACGGCGCCGACTAGGCTGTGCTCGGGAAAATCGATGTCGGCCAGAGTTCGGCCGGCGACGCGCGAGCTCGACAGGATGCTGAACTCGATCACCTCGGCGTTGATGCCGCGGAGCGCGGCGACCGAGACCACGATACCGCGCCGCACGTACTTGAGGATCGTGTTGACGGCGGAAAGGCGTGGCGAGACGGCGGCGTCGATGCCGACCTGGGTGACGAGGGGGATGTAGTCGATCTTGTTGATGAGCGCGACGACCTTGCGCACTCCGCTGTGCTTCGCCAGCAGGCTGCTGAGCATGTTGGTATCGTCGCTCCCGGTGAAGACGACGAAACCATCGATCCCCTCGACGCCTTCCATCTCCAACAGCTCCATGTCCGTGGCGTTGCCGTGCAGGATCAGCGTTTTGCTGAGTTGCTCGGCAAGCTGGACGCAGCGGGCGCGGTCGGCCTCGATGATCGTGCACTCGACGTCGTGGTCCTGGAGGATTTCGGCGAGGTAGACGGAAGTGCGGCCGCCGCCGGCGATCATCACGCGTCGCAGTCGAAACTCGTGGTAACCGGCGAGCTCGAGCACGCGGGACATCTGTTTGGATTCGCCGATGATATAGAGCTGATCGTCCGCCTGGAAGCAATCATCGCCTCGTGGGATAATCGTCTCGCCGTCGCGCGCGATGGCCGCGGTGAGAAAGCGCCGATCCTCAACCCTCGCCGAAACCTCGCGCAGCGATTTGCCCACCACCGGTGCCTCAGGGTGCACCCGTAGCCCCATGAGCTGGACCCGGCCACCGGCGAAGAAGGCAAGCTCGGTTGCGGGCTCCGATTGCAGCAGCTGGAACGTCTCCCGGGCACACTCCAGCTCGGGGTTGATCATCACGTCTACCCCGCGCGGGGCGGAGGTGCGGCGTCGCGTCTGTTCGGTGAAGTAGTCGGGGTTCGAGACCCGGGCGACCTTGGTCGGAATGTCATACTGAGCCGCCAGCATGCACACGATCAGGTTGACCTCGTCGACATCGGTGACGGCGGCCAGGAGGTCGGTCTCGCGGATGCCGGCCTGCTCGAGCACCGAGGCGCTGGCGCCGTTGCCGGCGATGGCCATGATGTCGAGCTGATCCTGGGCATAGGACGCCCGCTCCGTGTCGCGGTCCACGAGCACGATGTCGTGGCCTTCCTCCGACATCTGGCGAGCCAGGTAGAAACCGACGGCGCCCGCGCCGACGATCAGTATTCGCATGCGACGTCCTCCACAGGGGGGCAGGGAAGTCGAGGCGCGCAGAGCGCGCCCCCGTTAACTTTGCCCGGGCGGTTGCGCTGTCAAGGAGACAGGCTTGACGCTCTGTCCGCCCTCCCGGTATTGTCGTTTTCGGGCGGGCCCGTAGCTCAGTTGGTTAGAGCAGCCGACTCATAATCGGTAGGTCGCAGGTTCGAGTCCTGCCGGGCCCATTGCCATCAGCGGAGGATCCCCCAAATGTCACTGGCGGTGCGCCGTCTGGTATACAGCGTTCTTGCGGTGCTCGGCTTCACCTTGATGGTGCCGCTGTTCATCAACACCCGTCGCTTGCAGACGCAATGGCTCGAAGCTCCAGAGACGGCGCTCGATGCGAGCGCTAACTTCCTGGGCGTCCCGGCCCTCATGTTCCTCATCGGGCTCGTGCTGGCCAGCGTGTTCCTCTACGCCGCACTCTCCGCCGGCTACCCGCGGGCCTGGAGGCCCGACGAGGAGGGTGCGCCTCGTTGCCGCCGTTGCGGAGGTGCGGTGAGCTTCGGGGTCGCCCGCTGCCCGTCCTGCGATCAGCAACTCGCCTGGTAGGTCATCGGCTCGTTTTGCGGTGCGGGGTAGGATTGACAAGGCTGACAACGAACGCCACGTTTTTGGGTTCAGGCCCCATGAAGGTCGACTGGTTGCAGTAGCTGCCGGGTACGGTCCGACTTGGCAGACGGTTCGACCCGCCCTGGGCACCGCCAGGTGGAAGCGGCCTAGGGCATTTCTTTAAGGAAGGTCTCGGAAACAACGCATGTTCTCAGGAATTCGTGGTCGGTTGATCCTGATCGGCTCGGTCTCCCTGGTCTGCTTGTGGGCTCTGGTCGGGCCCAAGATCCGGGGTGAGGAAGGGTGGCCGCTCAAGCTGGGCCTCGACCTTCGAGGCGGGACCCACCTCGTCCTCCAGGTCGAAGATCCGGAGGGTGCGATGGCCGCCGAGGCTCGCTCGGACGCCGCCGACCGGGCGCGGGAGATCATCCGCAATCGCGTCGACCAGTTTGGCGTCTCCGAGCCCACCATTCAGCGGGTGGGCACAGATCGGATCATCGTCGAGCTGGCGGGGATCTCGGATGTCGACCGGGCCAAAGCGATCATCCAGCAGACCGCTTTTCTTCAATTCAACATCGTCACCGACGGACAGGCCTTGATCGAGCGGCTGGCCATGCTGGACAGCGTGATCGTCGCCGTCCTGGGCCCGGAGGGTTTGCCGGAAGAGGCTCGCGCGGAAGGTGCGCCGCGCCTTGAGGAGCTGTTCCAGCAGCGCGATACGGGCGCGGCGCCTGGCGGCGAGCCGTCCCGGGCTCAGCTGCGGCCCCTCAGCCTTCATCTGCTCGAGTCCGGTGAGGACGGGATGCTGCTGGTCGAGGGTCCGCAGCGCGAGACCGTGGAGAGCTATCTGGAGCTGGCTGAGGTCAAGGCGCGGATCCCCAAGGACGTCCGGCTGATCTGGGGAACCGACACCCGCAGCGTGGCCGGCAAGATCTACCACCAGCTCTTCGTCGTCGAGGCCGAGCCGCTGATCACCGGCGAGTACCTGACCGACGCGCAGGCGATCCGCGATCCACAGTTTGGGACGCCGATCGTTCCCTTCCAGCTCACACGTCAGGGCGGCCGCATCTTCGAGCGCGGCACCTCCCGTCACGTCGGCGATCGCATGGCGATCATCCTGGACAACAAGGTGCAGGGCAGTCCGCCGGTGATTCGCGACGTGCTGGGGGACCGTGCGCAGATCGAGCTCGGGACCGGGGCGACGCTGACTGAGGCACAGGACATCGCCCTGGTGTTACGGGCCGGGGCGCTGCCGGCGCCGATGGAGATCATCGAAGAGCGGACGGTGGGACCGTCGCTGGGGCAGGACTCGATCGATCAAGGCGAGGTGGCGGGGCTGATCGGCATCGTGCTGGTCATTGGGGTCATGATCGCCTACTACCGCCTGGCGGGTCTGCTCTCGGTGTGCGGTCTGATGATCTACGTGCTGATCGTGTTGGGCGGCCTCGCCGGTTTGCAGGCCACCCTGACGCTGCCCGGTATCGCCGGGCTCATTCTGTCGATCGGCATGGCGGTGGATGCCAACGTGCTGATTTTCGAGCGCATACGCGAGGAGCTGGCGGGAGGGAAGACTACGCGGACGGCGGTGGATGGCGGCTTTCAGCAGGCGCTTTCGGCCATCATCGACTCGAATCTGACCACACTGATCACCGCGCTGGTGCTCTATCAGTTCGGCACCGGTCCGGTCAAAGGGTTCGCAGTCACCTTGTCGATCGGGATCGTCGCTTCGTTCTTCAGCGCCGTGTTCGTCGTGCGGACCTTCATGCTGATCTGGATGGAGACACGGTCACCGGCCGCCGAGCTGAGTATCTAACTAGCGAGAGGGAAGACGGGCGATGCGGCTGTTTGGCACGGCTGATTTCAAGTTTCTCGAGCAGCGCAAGACGGCCTACGTGGTCTCTGCGGTCCTGATCGCGATCGGGGTGCTCACGATCTTTCTGCGCGGCGGCCTCAACTACGGTGTTGATTTCACCGGCGGCACGCTGTTTCAGGTGCGCTTCTCGGAAGAGGCCTCGGCCTCCGACTTGCGGAGCGCCCTCGGCGGTGCCGGGTTCACCAACCTCCAGGTCCAGAACTTCGGCGGCGAGCGCGAGTTCCTGATTCGTCTGGCCGAGTTCGTCGAGGGCGGCGACCGCGAGCTGGCCTTGCGCGTTGACTCGAGCTTGACCGAGCGTTTCGGCGCGGGGTCCTACGAAGTCGTGCGCACGGAGGCGGTCGGCCCCAAGGTGGGAGGCGAACTGAGGCAGCGGGCGGCGGGCGCCGTGCTGATCTCGTTCGTGCTGACGCTCATCTACCTCGGCTTCCGCTTCGAGTGGAGGTTCGGCCTTGCCGCCGTCATCGCCACCGTGCACGACGTGCTCATCGCCTTCGGGGTGATCGCCATCCTGAACATCGAGATCTCGCTGCCGACCGTGGCCGCGATCTTGACCATCATCGGTTACTCGCTCAACGACACGATCATCATCTTCGATCGCATCCGCGAGAACCTGAAGAAGATGCGCCGGATGCCCTATCTCCGGATCCTAAATCGCTCGATCAACGAGACGCTGCCGCGCACCGTAATGACCAGCGGCACGACCCTCGCCGTGCTCACCGCCCTCGCCGTGTTCGGGGGCGCCGTTATCCGCGAGTTCACCCTCGTCCTCATCGCCGGGGTGATCATCGGAACGTACTCGTCGATCTTCGTCGCTTCTCCGGTGCTGCTCGAGGTCGAGCAGCGGTCCGGCGGTGTGCGCAGCAAGAGCGACCGGCGCCGCGTCGCTGCGGCTCGCGCCGAAAGTTGAGGCTGTTCGACTCCCACGCACATCTGACGGACGAGCGCCTCGCCACCGAGCTCGACCCGGTGCTCGGCCGGGCGGCCGCCGCGGGCGTCCAGACGATCGTGTCGATCGCCAGCGACCTGGATGACGCCGTGGCAGCGATCGAGCTGGCACGCCGCGCCGGGCCGCCGCGAATCTTCGCCACCGCGGGAATCCATCCGCACGAGGCCCATCGCTGCAACAGCCAGGCGCTGCAAGCGCTGGAGGCGCTGGCCCGATCCGCCGAGCGCGTCGTGGCTGTAGGCGAGACGGGCCTCGATTATCACTACGACAATTCTCCGCGTGACGCGCAGCTGGCCGCCTTCCGCGGTCAGATCGAGGTGGCCGAGCGGCTGGGTTTGCCCGTCGTCGTTCATGCCCGCGATGCCGACGACAGCCTGGCCGAGGTGATCGAGACCTATTCCGGCCGTGTGATTGGTGTGCTGCACTGTTTCAGCGGCGGGGCCGCGCTCCTGCGCACGGGCCTGAAGGCCGGCTGGTACGTGTCGTTCGCCGGGATCGTCACCTTCAAGAAATTCGCCGGCGACGAGCTCGTGCGTCGCGTGCCCTCCGATCGGCTGCTGGTGGAGACGGACAGCCCATACCTGGCTCCCGCCCCACGGCGTGGAAAGCGAAACGAGCCCGCTTTCGTCGAGCACGTGCTGCGAAGGCTCGCCTCGATTCGCGGCGAGAACGCGGACGAGCTGGCGGAGACGACGTACCGAAACGCCTGCCGCTTCTACGGCCTCCAGCTTTAGGATGCCCGACCCGAGCGATTTCGCTTGATGGGGGCGGGGGCCCCCGATAGCTTCCGAGCATGCAGCGTCGCATTCACATCCTTCCCGACCACATCGCCAACCAGATCGCGGCCGGTGAAGTGGTCGAACGGCCGGCGTCGGCCGTGAAAGAGCTCGTCGAGAACGCCCTCGACGCTCGGGCCACCCACATCGAGATCGACATCCGCGCCGGCGGAAAGACCGAGCTCCGGGTGGCGGACGATGGGCACGGCATGGTGCGCGATGATGCCTTGTTGGCCATCGATCGCCATGCCACATCGAAGATCCGCGACGAGCGCGATCTTCGCGCGATACAGACGCTGGGCTTCCGAGGTGAGGCGCTGCCGTCCATCGCGGCGGTATCCCGGTTCGAGCTGGAGACGGCGCCGGCGGGCGGCGGACCGGGCACACGGGTGAAGATCAACGGGGGAAAGGTCGTGGCGGTGGACGAGATCGCTCGGCAGCCGGGAACCGCCGTCAGCGTGCGCGCGCTGTTCTTCAACCTGCCGGCCCGGGCGAAGTTTCTGCGCTCTAGCGCGGCGGAAACCCGAGCCGTCTCGGAGACGACGCTCGCCCTGGCCCTCGCTCATCTGAGCACTGCCTTTCGACTCCGGTCCAACGACCGGGAGCTTTTCGACCTGCCCCGTACGGGAGACCTGGCGGCCCGGGTGGGTGCCGTCTGGGGCGAGGCGCTGGCATCCGAGCTGATACCGCTCGACTACGAGTCCGGCGGCCTGCGGGTGGCCGGCCTGGTCCAACGGCCGGCGAGCGCGCGACCGGGGGGGCGTCGCCTCTACCTGTTCGTCAACGGCCGACCGTTCGGCGATCGTTTCATCGCGCGCGCGGCGGAGGAGGGCTATCGCACCACCATACCTCAGGGGTATCGTCCGGCGCTCTTCCTCTACCTCGAGCTGCCGCCTGCAGAGGTCGACGTCAATGTGCACCCCACGAAGGCGGAGGTTCGCTTCCGAAACAAGATGAAAGTCGAGGAAGCCGTGACCGGGGCGGTGCGCGCGGGACTCGAGGGGCTGGCCAGCGCGGCGAGCCTCGACCGTGTCGGTCCCGGCGCCGCCCAGCTGGTCGGCCGCCGACCGGCCCGTCGCGACGATGCCGGAGTGGCCGGGCCGGGGAGCCCGCAGATGGCGCTGTTCGTGCCGGGCGAGGCGCCGACGATGCCGCCGGACGACGAGGCCGAATATGTCGATCGCCCGCTCAGCCTGTCCGGCTCGATGTGGCAACTGCACGGCTCGTACATCCTGGCTGAGACGCGCAGCGGCTTGATCATCGTCGACCAGCATTCGGCCCATGAGCGGGTGCTGTTCGAACGATTGATGCAGGATTTCGACCACGGCCAGGTAAATTCCCAGCGCCTGCTGTTTCCGATCACCGTGCGCCTATCGCCCAGCGAGTTCCAGGCGGTGGAAGAGCTTGGCGGCATTATGCGGCGCGTTGGCTTCGAGCTCGAGGCCTTCGGGAACAACACGGTGATCATTCACGCCGTGCCGAACCCACACCCGTACTTCGACTCCGAGCGCTGCTTCCGCGAGATGGTCGCCGAGCTTGCTCACGGCTCGCCGCTGGTCGACTCGGCGCGGAATCAGCACGAGCGCGTGGCCAAGTCATTCGCCTGCAAGGGCGCGATCAAGGCCGGACAACCTCTCTCGCAGCCCGAGATGCTGGAGCTGTTCGACCAGCTCTTTGCCTCGGAGCTTCCCAGCCACGACGTTCACGGCCGCCCTACCATCCTGCGCCTGTCGATGGAAGAGCTGGCACGGCGCTTCGGCCGCAGCTGAGCGCCCGACTCAGCAGTGCGTCTAGCGAGAGTATGAGCGGTCGCGGGGTGCCCGAGGCGATCCTGATCACCGGCGCGACGGGGACGGGAAAGAGCGAGCTGGCGGTGGAGGTGGCCGATCGCGTCGGAGGTGAGATCATCTCGGCGGACTCTCGGCAAATCTACCGGCATATGGACATCGGGACGGCCAAGCCGCCACCGGCGCTCCGCGATCGGGTTCCGCACCATGGCCTGGACCGGTTGGAGCCGGACCAGGCTTACAGCGCCGGTCAGTTCGCGCGCGACGCCTGGGGCTGGGTCACCCAGATCCGCGAGCGGCGCCACGTGCCGGTGATCGTGGGCGGGACGGGGTTCTTCATCCGCGCGCTGCTGGAGCCGCTGGGACCCGAGCCCGAGCTCGACCCAGCCCGGCGGGCCCGGCTCCGTCGCTACCTGATGGAGCAACCACCCGAGTCACTCAAGAGATGGCTGAATCGGCTGGACCCGAGTCGGGCCGCTCAGCTGGGGCGGGAGGGAGGGCCGCAGCGGCTGGCGCGGTCGCTGGAGGTGGCGCTGCTCTCGGGGCGCCCTCACTCGTGGTGGTACTCGCGGCCTCCCCGGACGGCGGCGTTATCCGCCCTCGTCTTTTGCCTGAGCTTGCCGCGGCCGGAGCTGTATCGTCGGATCGATCGACGCTTTCAGCGGATGATGGCGGACGGTCTGCTGGACGAGGTCCGCCGCCTGCTCGGGCGCTATCCGCCGGATGCCCCCGGCCTCGCCTCAGTCGGCTACGCGGAACTCATCGCTCACCTGAGCGGCACGCTCGAGCTGGGGGCGGCCGTGGAAGCGGCGATGCGGGGCACACGACGCTTCGCCCGGCGTCAGCTCACCTGGTTCCGGCACCAGCTTCCCGCGGACACGGTCTGGCTGGACGGGGAGCAACCGCTGGACCAGCTGGCGGCCGAGATCGTGCGGTCCTGGCGTGGACGGGAAGACCGCTCTGGCTCGGGGCGGGCGGCCCCAATAGCTTCTGGCGATTGACGACAGGCAGAGAGACGACATGAGGATCGGAATCAGCTGCTACCCGACTTACGGCGGAAGCGGGGCCGTGGCGACGGAGCTGGGCATGCGCCTCGCTCAGCGCGGGCACGAGGTCCACTTCGTCTCTTACGCGCACCCGTTTCGACTGCCCCGCTTCATGCGGAACACCTACTTTCACGAGATCGAGGTGTCCCGCTACCCGCTGTTCGAGTATCCGCCCTACTCGCTGGCGGCGACCGTCGCGATGCACGAGGTCGCCACCCAGCGGCACCTCGACCTCTTCCACGTGCACTATGCGGTGCCGCACGCCACCTCGGCCTGGTTGGCCAAGCAGATGTTGGCGAAGCCAGACGAGCTGAAGATCGTAACCACGCTCCACGGCACCGATATCACGCTCGTGGGCCAGGATCCGTCCTATCGCAGCATCGTCAAGTTCTCGATCGAGCGCTCCGATGGACTTACCGCGGTCTCCGAGTTCCTGAAGCGCGAGACCATCGCCACTTTCGGCTGCAGCGAGTGTGACGTTCGGGTGATCTCCAACTTCGTGGACACCGAGCTGTTCGGGCGTCGTCCCGATGGGCGCCACCGCAACGCCTTCGCCGAACCCGACGAAAAGATCCTCATGCACATCTCCAACTTCCGGCCGGTAAAGCGCGTCGGCGACGTGGTCCGCGTGGCGGCCCGGGTGATGGAAAAGGTGCCGGCGCGGCTGGTGTTCGTCGGGGATGGACCGGACCGGCCGATGGCCGAAGAGCAGGCGCGCGGTCTGGGGATCGGCGACCGAGTCGTCTTCCTCGGCAAGATGGAATCGGTGGCGGAGCTGCTGGCCTGCGCCGACCTCTTCCTGCTGCCCAGCGAGTCCGAGTCGTTTGGCCTTTCGGCGCTCGAGGCTATGGCCAGCGAGGTGCCGGTGGTGGGGACGCGCTGCGGCGGCCTCGAAGAGCTGGTACAGGACGGCGTCACCGGCCGCTTGCTCCCGGTGGGCGCCGTGGACGCCATGGGCAAGGCGGCCATCGAGATCCTCAGCGATGCGCAGCGTCGGCGCGAGTTGGGCGCCGCCGGCCGCAACGCGGCGAAGGAACGGTACGCAGCCGATCGCATCGTCGCCCTCTACGAGTCTTATTACGAGGAGGTCCTGGGCCGATGACCCGGTCTGCCGGAGCGCGCGCAGGAACTCGATGACGCTGCTGGAGGCGGTGGCGCTGGGGCTCCTGCAAGGGCTTACCGAGTTCTTCCCGGTCTCCAGCTCGGGTCACCTGGTCCTGGCGGAGGTCTTTCTTGGTGTGAACCCACCGGGCGTCTCGTTTGAAGTACTGGTCCACTTCGCGACGGTTATATCCGTCCTGGTGGTTTACCGCAAACGATTGCTCGCCTTGATCGCCGGCGCGGTGCGGCGCGAAACGACGGAGCTGCGCTACGTTGGCCTGCTGGCCCTGGCCACCGTCCCCGCCGCCATCGTCGGAACCAGCCTGTCCGGCCCCATCAGCCGGTTGTTCGACCTTCCGATCGTCGCCGCGCTCAGCCTTCTGGTCACAGGCGGCGTGGTCTTCGCCACCCGCTGGTTGCTGACCCGGGCCGAGCGGCCGGATCCGGGCTGGGGCGGCTCGCTGGCGGTGGGCGTGGCGCAGGCGCTGGCGCTCGTTCCCGGTCTATCGCGGTCGGGTCTGACGGTGACGACCGCCATGTGGGCGCGCACGCGCCGAGTCGTGGCGGCCGAGTTCAGCTTCTTGCTCTCGGTGCCGGCGATTATCGGGGCTTCGCTCCTCGAGCTTCCGGGGCTGCTGCAACCCGAGGCCAGGCTGGGCGCGGTGCCGCTCCTGGCGGCCGCGCTCAGCGCCTTCGTCGCCGGCATGCTGGCAATCGTGCTTTTCGTTCGCTGGTTGCGCAGCGGCAGCTTCCACCGCTTCGCCTACTATTGTTGGGCCGTCGGGCTCGCCTATATCGTATTGGCGCTGATTTCCGAGTCGCATTGAGTGCCGTGACGAAGCTATCCGAGACGATTCGCCGGCAGATCCGAGATGCGCTGGCCGAGGATGTCGGTGCCGGAGACTGGACCACTGACTGGTGCGTGGAGCCCGAGGTTCAGGGCCTGGCCGAGATCGTGGCCAAGGCGAGCGGCGTCATCTCCGGCCTGGCGGCGGCAGCGGAAGTCTATCGGCAGCTGGGCCGGGCCGAGTTGGCCCCGCTCGTCGCCGAGGGCGGCTGCGTCGAGCCGGGTGATGGCGTGGCCCGAGTGACCGGCACCGCCCGTGCTATCCTGACCGGCGAACGAACGGCGCTGAATCTGCTGGGGCGTCTGTCCGGGGTCGCCACGCTGACGCGGCGCTTCGTCGCGGCGGTCGAGGGCACGGGCACCCGCATCACCGACACGCGCAAGACGACACCGCTCTGGCGCGAGCTGGAGCGGGCGGCGACGAGGGCCGGAGGGGCGGTGAACCACCGGAGCGGTCTGGACGCGATGGTCCTGATCAAGGAGAATCACATCGTGTGCGCCGGCGGCATTCCCCAGGCGGTGCGCCGCGTGCGTGAGGCCAATCGGGCGGGGCTCAAGGTCGAGGTCGAGACCACCGACCTGGACGAGGTCCGCCAGGCGCTGAAAGGCGGGGTCGACCGCATCATGCTGGACAACATGTCGGCGAGCGAGGTTCGCGAAGCGGTGCAACTGATTCGCGAGCGCGAGCCACGCCCGGAGATCGAGGCGTCGGGCGGGGTCACCCTGGCCAATGTTCGGGCGTTGGCCGAGGCCGGGGTCGACTTGATCTCGGTGGGGGCGCTCACCCATTCGGCGCCGGCCTTGGATCTCTCGCTGGAATTTCGCGAGGTGACATCGTGACGCGCCGAGCTTCGAGCTGGGAAGGTGAGAGCCTGGAGGCGCTGAAGGCCCGTTGGGATCGCCCCCACGTCCACCTGTACTCGCGTATCGACAGCACGAACACTCGCGCCAAGCAGCTCGCGGAGGAGGGTGCCGCGGCTGGGACCCTTGTGCTGGCCGACGAACAGACCGAGGGCCGGGGCCTGGCGGCGCGCCGCTGGCACTCGCCCAAGGGTGCAGGGCTCTACCTGTCGATCGTGCTGCGGCCGGCGGCGCTCGCCAACCCGCTTCTGGTCCCCCTGGTGGCCGGGCTCGGCGTAGCGCGGGCGATCGAGCGGGTGCTGGGCGACGCGCCGCTGGCGGTCAAGTGGCCCAACGACCTGATCGTCGCTGATCGGAAGGCTGGCGGCATCTTGTGTGAGGCGGCCTGGGCCGGGGACGCCCCGCGTCATCTGGTCCTGGGGATCGGCGTCAACGTGCACCAGGCACGCGACGACTTTCCTCCCGAATTGCGAGAGGTGGCGATCTCGCTGGATCTGGCCGCCGGTCGCACCGTCTCACGACTCGAGCTGGCCGACCAGGTCGTCGCCGAGGTCGAGGAGGCCTGCGCCGAGCCGCCCGAGACCCTGGATCGCGAGTTTCTGCGCCGATTCGATGAGTACGACTGGCTAAGGGAACGGCGCTGCCGCATCGTGGAGCCGAACGTGAAGCCGGTGCTGGGGACCGCCGTCGGCATCGCCCCCGACGGTGCGTTGCTCTTCCGTCCCGACCGCGGCGCTCTGATCCGAGTCACGGCGGGTCGTGTCGTGGTGGACGAGCTGCCCATCCCGGAGTACTGAGGGACCGGCGACGATGAGCGACCTGCGTTTGGCGATCGACCTCGGCAACACCGAGACCGTGCTGGGCCTCTTCCGCGGTCGCGAGCTCGTGCGCCACTGGCGAATCTCCACCGACGTCAGGCGGACGCCGGACGAGCTGGCTCACCTGCTGGGGCATCTGGTGAGTGAGGAGGGGCTGGGACGGCCGGTGGGCGGCGTGATCGGGTCGGTGGTGCCGGCAGTCGATCCGCTGATCACTCGCGGATTCCGCCGCGCCTTCGGTTGCGAGCCCCGCCTGATCAACGACCCCGCGCCCCTCGCTTCCGATGGCGGGCCCTTACCGATCCGGCTTGAAGTGGAGGAACCGCACACCGTCGGCGCCGATCGCATGCTCAACACGCTGGCGGCGGCACAGCTCTATGGCGTCGACACGATCGCCGTCGATCTCGGCACCGCGACCACCTACGACTGCATCACCGGGGATGGCGCTTTCCTGGGCGGCGTGATCGCACCGGGTCCGCGGGCTGGGATCGAGGGCCTTGCCCAGCGGGCCAGCAAGCTCCCGTTTATCGACTTGGTGCCGCCGCCCCGCGTCATCGGCCGCCGCACGGAGTCGTGTCTGCGCTCGGGCTGCTTCTACGCAATAGTGGACGGCATCGACGGGATGGTGCGGAGGATCAAGGAGGAATGGGACCGCCCGCAGGCTCTGGTTCTAGCCACGGGCGGGTTGGCTGCGTTCATCGCCCCCTTCTGCGAGACCGTGGACGTCGTGGAGCCTTACCTCACGCTCTACGGGCTCGAGATCGCCGACGGGTTGCTCGCCGACGCCGCCGGCGATTGAGGGGGCGGTCTCGTCCTAGGCGGCCCGCCGCATCTTCGAGCGGATCTTGTTCATAGCCCGATCCGCCGTCTCCGGGCTGATCATCTTCACGATGAAGTAAATCACCGCCAGGAAGAACGCCAGCTTGATCATGGCAACCAGGAGCGCCGTCAGCACCGCCAGCGCCGGCAGCAGCACCGCGGACGCGACCACCAGCGCGACCAAGCCCCCCAACAGCAACACGCCTACCGTGACGATCCCTCTCAGCATTCGTGACTCCTTCGATCGTAATCTGCCCTGCGGGGTGAAGCCCCCGCCGGCGGGCCTGGGAGGCCCGCGTCATCGCTCGCTGTTCTTACCTACGTCCAGGGCCCGGCGGTGGTTTCAACGCCCGGCGGCTTTCCCACGCTTGGGGGCCGCCGGCCGCCGCCGGATTCAGCCACAGTTGCAGACTGAAGCCCCGTTTTCTGCCAGCTTGACAGGCCCACCCCCCTTTACGGGCGGCACACTTCATGCCACTTTCCACGGCAGCTTACGCCGTAGACCCGACAGTCTGACTCGCGCCGGCGGTCGCCCTCGACCGGGCGGCCGGGCTGCGGCGCTTCGCACACTTAACTATAAGAGTTGGGAGAAGAGGAGGAAAGCGTCTATGCAAATCAAACCCCTCGCCGATCGTGTTGTTGTAAAGCCGCTGGAGGAGACCGAACAGATGAAGGGCGGCCTGTACATCCCGGATACGGCGAAAGAAAAGCCGCAGCAGGGGGAGGTCATGGCCGTGGGACCGGGTCGTCTGAGCGACGAGGGTAAGCGGATCGAGCCCGAGCTCAAGGTGGGGGACCGGGTGATTTACGGTAAGTACAGCGGTACCGAGGTGACGGTGGGGTCCGACGACCTGCTGATCCTTCGCGAGTCGGACGTGCTCGCTGTGATCGCCAACGGCAAGAAGAAGTAGGGCGTCGCGACTCAGGCTGCCCGGCTGTGAACGATTGAGTTTCAGGGCCGGAAGTTGGAGGTAGGCACCGGGTGCGAGGGCGCTGGCGGTGCCGTTCCACGAAGTTAGCATCGCAAAGCGAAGGTCTGGACCAGAGAGATCATACCGACGGAGGAGGTTTTCGAAGATGGCGAAGTTGCTTGAATACGACACCCAGGCGCGCGGGAAGCTGAAGAACGGTGTGGACGCCCTGGCCAGGGCCGTGAAGGTGACGCTCGGGCCGAAGGGACGGAACGTCGTTCTCGAGAAGAAGTTCGGGAGCCCGACGATCACCAAGGACGGCGTGACCGTCGCCAAGGAGATCGAGCTCGAGGATCCCGTCGAGAACATGGGCGCGCAGATGGTCCGTGAGGTCGCCAGCAAGACGAGCGACGTCGCCGGCGACGGGACGACCACCGCGACTGTGATCGCGCAGGCGATCTACAACCAGGGCCTGAAGGCGGTCACCGGCGGCGTCAACCCGATGGCGCTAAAGCGCGGTATCGACAAGGGCGTGGAGAAGGTCGTCGACGAGCTCAAGAAGATCTCGGTAGAGACCAAGGGCAAGACCGAGATCGCCCAGGTCGGCGCGATTTCGGCCAACAACGACGAAGAGATCGGCAACATCATCGCCGAGGCGATGGAGAAGGTGGGCAAGGACGGTGTGATCACCGTCGAAGAGGCCCGCGGCATGGAGACGGATCTGGAGACCGTCGAGGGGATGCAGTTCGACCGCGGCTACCTCTCGCCCTACTTCGTCACCGATCCGGAGAAGATGGAAGCGGCCCTGGAGGACGCCTACATCCTGATCCACGACAAGAAGATCTCCACGATGAAAGACCTGCTGCCGGTCCTGGAGAAGGTCGCTCAGACCGGCAAGGCGTTGCTGATCATCGCCGAGGATGTCGAGGGCGAGGCGCTGGCCACGCTGGTGGTCAACAAGCTGCGCGGCACCCTCAAGGTCTGCGCCGTGAAGGCGCCGGGCTTTGGTGACCGTCGCAAGCAGATGCTGCAGGACATCGCCATCGTCAGCGACGGCAAGGTGATCAGCGAAGAGGTCGGCTTCAAGCTGGAGAACACCGTGATCGGCGATCTCGGACAGGCGAAGCGGATCGTCATCGACAAGGACACGACGACGATCATCGACGGTGCTGGCTCCGAGGACTCGATTCAGGGCCGCATCCAGGAGATCAAGACCGCGATCGACAAGTCGACCTCCGACTACGACAGCGAGAAGCTGCAGGAGCGGCTGGCCAAGTTGGCTGGCGGCGTGGCCGTGATCAACGTGGGCGCTGCGACCGAGACGGAGATGAAGGAGAAGAAGGCCCGTGTCGAGGATGCCCTGCACGCTACTCGTGCCGCCGTGGAAGAAGGCATCGTGCCGGGCGGTGGCGTGGCCCTGCTCTGGTGCCAGAAGGTGGTGGCCAAGGTGAAGGCCGAGAACCACGACGAGCAGATGGGCTTCGATATCGTCCGTCGGGCGCTCGAAGAGCCTTGCCGGCAGATCGCTCTCAACGCCGGTCAGGAAGGCTCGATCGTCGTGGAGCGGATCCGCGAAAAGAACGAACTCAACTGGGGCTTCAACGCCCAGACCGAGGTGTACGAGGATCTGGTCAAGTCCGGTGTGATCGACCCGACCAAGGTCACGCGCACCGCTCTCCAGAACGCCGCATCGATCGCCAGCTTGCTGCTTACCACAGAGGCGGTCGTTGTCGAGAAGAAGGAGAAGGAAGAGAGACTTCCGACTCCCGGACCCGACATGGGCGGCATGTACTAGTCGCCCGAGCTAACGCAGTCGAGGGGGCCCGGCGCTGTGTCGGGCCCTCTTTCATTAGGCCTTGGTCGACCGGGCGCGGGCGGTCCGAGCCTCCCGTTCTGCCCTCGGACGCCGTTTCGGACGCCCCCGCCGTGCGGATTGCCTCAACCCACAGCCTTGGAGTAACTTATGGCTCCCCCCCGCCGCATCCTGCCTGAGTCTTTCTCGGAAGAGCCTCGAGCGATGGCGGTTTGCGTCAACTGCACCACTCTGCTGCCGGATGGCAGCCATTTCTGCTCCCACTGTGGCACACCCGTGCCAGGCTGGGGAGAGCCGAGCACTCCGCTCACGCCTCAGGTGCAGGAGATCTTCGACCGTCTGCGCGAAGCGACGGCGGGTCGCTACGAGATCCTCAGCGAGCTGGGACGCGGCGGCATGGCCATCGTGTTCTTGGGCTCCCAGAAGTCCCTCGATCGCCGGATCGCTATCAAAGTCCTGCTCCCCTTTCTCGCCTTCGACAACGAGTTGGTAGAACGTTTCCTCAGAGAAGCCCGCACGCAGGGCAAGCTCGACCACCCGAGCATCATCAAGGTCTATGAGGTCTACAACGAAGGTGGCCTGACTTTCTTCACGATGCCGTACGTCGGCGGGAGCAGCCTGCGCATGTTACTGGAGCGTCACGCCCGTCCGCCGTTGGCGACCGTGCATCGCTATCTGTGTCAGGCCGCCGACGCCCTCGCCTACGCGCACCGCCGCGGCGTCATCCATCGCGACGTCAAGCCGGACAACATGGTCATCGACGCCGAGCGCGACTGCGCCATCCTCACCGATTTCGGCATCGCCAAAGCGCTCGGGGCGGCCACCACGCTGACCACGCCCGGCGACCTGCTGGGCACGCCGCAGTACATGGCCCCCGAGCAGGGGGAGGGTAAAGCGGACCTGGACGGCCGGGCGGATCAGTACTCGTTGGGCCTCATCGGCTGGGAGATGCTGGCGGGCGAACGGCCCTTCGAGGCCGACAGCCTGGCCGAGCTGATGTACAAGCACCGCTTCGAGGAGCCGGCGAGCCTCGATGAAGTGCGCCCCGACACCCCGGCGCCGCTGCGGGCGGCGATCATGCGGTCGATACGTAAAGACCGGGAAGATCGCTTTCCGACCATGGAACAGTTTTTGGCGACGCTGGAGAGCTGCGGCGACCTCAGCGCGGCGGCGGAGGACCGCACCGAGCCGATGCCGGTCGTGATCGGCGAGGAACCGACCGTTGGAGTGGCGACGCCGCCAACTCGCGAGAGCGCGGCAGAGCGTCCCGAGCCCGGAGAGGTCATCCTTCCGCGGACGGCGGGCATTGGGTCGAAACCGGCCGTCTCCGGGGAAGGCGTCGCAGCCCAAGCCGCCAAGGGCGCCGGCAGGGCGGCACGTCCCCGGGGCAAGCGAAAGCTGCTGGGGTTCGCCGGCCTCGCCGTCGCCGTGACGGCGATCGCTGGGTTCGTGGTCTTCGGTCCGAGCGATCTTCCGTTCTTGGGTGAGACGAGTCAGCCGGCGGCTTCGCAGGGTCTCGTTTCACCACCCGCCAGCGCGGCGGCCGAGGGCGCTGGTGAGGAAGGGACCTCTGGCGAGGAAGCGCCGGCCTCGACGCCCGAGGTGGAGGGCGCCGCTGACCCGCAGCTGGCTGTGGGGACGCCGCAGGGTGAGGCGGAGGCCTCTGGGGAGCGCAGCACTCCCGTCGAGACCGACCCGGCGGACGCCGCAGCTCGCGCGCGCGCCAGGCAAGCCGGCGACCGGGCGGCGGCGGCGGAGCGTGCGGTGCGCTCGGCCGGCGTGGGCGGCCTGTTCGCGGCCGAGCTCAGCGAGTTGGAGCGTCGGCTACGCTCGGCCGAGAACGAGCTGGCCGGAGGAGCCCACGATCGGGCGTACAGCCTCTTCTCTCAGCTCGAGCGCGACTACGGCGAGCTGGCCGGCGCGGCCGCCGCCCAGCAGCGCGAGAACGCGCTGGCCGCGCTGAGCGAGCGTTTCTACCCGGAGCGGCTGGCCGAACTTGACCGGCGGCTCGAGGCCGCCGGCGCGGATCTCAGCGCGTCGCGGCTCGACGCCGCCCGCAGCGAGCATCTGGCTTTGGCCAGCGCTTATCAAACCCTGGCCAGCGAGTCGAATCAGGCGGCCCGCCCCGATGCGGTGAGCGCGGGCCGACGAGTCGCCGACCAGCGCGCCGAGGCAGTGCGGCGCGGGGCGCCCACGCAGGCGTCGGAGCGTTTCCAGGCGGCGGAGGCGCTGCGAGACCAGGCTCAGCAGAGCCTGAGTGGTGGGCAGAACAGCGCGGCGCTGCGCCAGTTCGAGCAGGCGGAAAGGGACTTCGCTCGGCTCGTCGCGGAGCTTCCCAGTCTGCCACCGGTGGCGGAAGAAGAAGCCGGACCGCGGCCGGCGACGGCGGAGGAACAGATTGGGGGGCTGATCGAGCGATTCCGTGACCTGTTCCAGCAGGAGGAGATGGGCCGTATCCGAGCCGAGTTATTCCGAGGGAATATGCCCCGGCAGGACGCGCGCATCCTGAACTTCATCTTCCAGAGTGCGGATGAGATCAACGTCACTCGCACCCAGACTCGCAACTTGTCGGTAAGCGGCGCGTCGGCGAGCGCCGAGGTGAAGTTCCAGATGCGCTTCCGGCAGGCGCGCACCCGTGAGTCACGCCAACAGGATATCGACTTTCGAATGAAGTTTGCCCAGGGCCCCGGCGGTTGGCGCCTCGAGGCCCTGGGCGCCCGCCGCTAGCTGCCAGGGCTGAAGAAGAACTCCAGGCCCACGGTGATCAGGACGTCGTTCTGCAACTTCGACTCGCCGCCACGTACCGCACCCACTCGGAGGATGTCTTCTTCGTACGAGGAGATGTAGTCCCGCACGTCGCCGCGAATCCAGATGCCCGGCGCCACCCCGTACTTAAGCCCCAGCCCGGCAACGCCGGCGATGTCGCTGGTGTCGTCAAATACTTCGAAGAAGTCGCCGCCGCGACTGACCAGGCCTACACCGCCTGATACGTAGACAGAAAGTGGTACCAGCGGAGGTCGGATGAAGGCGTACATCACGTTCAGGCTGCCAACGAATAGGTTGGCGTCGACGTCGCCGCTGATCGGAACGAGGTTCCCGCCCACTGAGGCGACAATATCGCCCTCGACGTCGCTGCCTAAGTAAACTCCCTCGACCTCAACTCCGATTCGGGCGGTGGGCCACACGGCAAAACGCCCACCCACCGCGAAGCCGGTACCTTGACCAAACTTGAAGGCGAGGTCCCCGGCCTCTTCAGTGCGGACAACGCCGTCGAACAAGTCGGCCGCCGCGAAGTACACACCTCCAAAGCCACTGAAGGAAACCTGTAGCTGTGGCTGAGCCTGCAGACTCGCCGGGATCAAAGCCAGCAACGACCCGATGACCGTCGCGCGAAACCTCGGCATGGACGACCTCCAACGTTGACTGTGGGGACCGGGCGGCGGTGGGGAGTTGCCCAAAGATAGCTACAACAGCGGGTTACGGGAAGTTGCTGTCACCGGGCCGAGGTCCGCCGCCCCCGGACTGCGACCGGCTTCGGCTTGTCCAGTCGGCCACGCCCGGGTAGCTTAACAAGTCACCTCCCCGTTCAAGCCGAGGCTCTCTCGGCCCTGCTGCGCGAGTCTCTCAGTTTCGGCGCTCGATGGCCACCTGCTCGAACTGTAGTACAGCGCTGCCCGACTCGATCGAATTCTGCCCTCGGTGTGGCACGCCCATCCAGGACGGAATGGCCGACGACCTGCTCGCGTCCTCCGCTTCCGATCCCACGGGGCTGTTGGACCGGTTGCGCTCCGCCACGGCCGGCGAGTTCAAGATCATCCGCGAGCTGGGACGTGGGGGGATGGGGCGCGTGTTTCTCGCCCACGAGGCCGCGCTCGAGCGCCGGGTGGCGTTGAAAGTCCTGCCTCCGGAATTCGCCGAGAACGCCGAGGTGGTTCAGCGGTTTCAGCGCGAAGCGCGCACGGCGGGCAAGCTGAGCCACCCGCACATCGTGCCCGTATACCAGGTGTCCGAGCGGTCCGGGCTCTCCTTCTTCACCATGCCTTACATCGCCGGGCCCAGCCTGCGTCAGATTCTCCGCCAGACGCCGCAGCTCAGCGTGGAGCTCTGCCGCCGCTATCTCCGCGAGGCCGCGGACGCGTTGAGCTATGCGCACCGCCAGGGCGTCATCCACCGCGACATCAAGCCGGAGAACATGTTGCTGGAGGGGAGCCGCGACGGCCGGCTCCTGTTGACCGACTTCGGCATCGCCAAGGCGGTGGGCAGCGCCACGACGCTCACTCGGCCGGGCGACATGATCGGGACGCCGTTCTTCATGTCGCCGGAGCAGTGTGAGAAGGGCAAAACGATAGACGGCCGCAGCGATCAATACTCGCTCGGCTTGGTGGCCTACGAGATGCTCGCCGGCCGCTTCCCCTTCGTCGCCGACAGCCTCGCGGGCATCGTCTACAAGCACCTGCACGAGTTCCCGCCGCCGCTGGCCCAGCTTCGGCCCGATGTGCCGGATGACCTGCGGGCGGTGGTCGAGCGGGCGATCCGCAAGCGGCCGGACGAGCGATTCCCCGACATGCCGGCGATGCTCGAGGCCCTGGGGCCGGCACCGCTCCGGCGTTACACGGCCCCGCTCGCGGCGCGGGCTGGCTCGCCCCCTCGAGCGCGACGGCGGCGTCGAGGTTGGTGGATGGCGGCGGCCGCGATCGCCGTGCTGGGCGTGGCGGTCGCGGCTGGCGTGGTCTGGCTGAACGGGTCGTCGGCGCGGGACAGGGAGATGGCCCAGCCGTCGCTCCCGGCGGCGGTGATGGATGAGCCGCCTGGAGACGTGGAGCTCCAGCCCCTGGAGGCCGCCGGGTCGGATCTCGGCACTCTTCGCGCCTCCGCGACCGATACCGCTGCGGCGCGAACCGAGTCGTTGGCGGGCCGGCCGCAAGCCTCCCGGCCAGAGCCTGCCGCGACGCTCCGAGAGGATGCGGCCTTGCGGCGGGCGCGCCAGGTTGCTGAGGCGGCATGGGAGCAGGCCGCGCGGGCCCGGGCCACCGCCGGCGGAGCGGGCGCCGACTCGCTCCTCGCCGACCAGTTCGCCGAGGCCGACGCCCAGTTTTCGCGGGCCGTCGCCGCGCTGAGGGCGGGCCAATTCAGACTGGCCCTGCTTGACTTCGAGGCTGCGGGACGGCGGTTCGAGGACTTGGCCGTGGCGGCCGAGGAGCAGCTTCGTGCTCCCCCGGCGAGCGTCGGCGCCGAGCTGGGGGAGTCCGAGGCCGCGCCGCCCGACCAACAAGATCCCGAGGTCGAGTCCGAGGCGCTGGCGCCGGAGGCGATCATCGCGGCGCTGGT
>JABAOH010000919.1_pt2 | contig 35033 bp, 28 predicted proteins | sample 7062181 | NCBI WGS metagenome assembly JABAOH01 (sample SAMN14538630, study PRJNA623070) | marine sediment metagenome | biome: marine biome [ENVO:00000428]; feature: marine pelagic biome [ENVO:01000023]; material: deep marine sediment [ENVO:00002113]; isolation source: pool of 5 deep marine... | reverse complement strand
TTCTGAAGGAAGAGAACCGAAAGCTCCTGGAAGAGATGGGCATTCGGATCCGCGAGCCGGACAAATCCTTTATGAAGGAAATAAGATCAACGATCAAAAAGACATGATTAATTCTTTTAAAAAGGAAAGGAATATTTAGTATATGAAGGGCCGGTAGATCAGCGGTAGATCGCCACCTTGGCATGGTGGAGGCCTCGGGTTCAAATCTCGAAACCACCAGCGGGTTTCGAGCCTTCCTGCCACCAGGAATGAAATTCCCGACCGGTCCATTTGATTTCTTAAAACTTTATCTGGTGGCTGTGACAATATTATATTGGTAATTAAATGTTGGTGCAGTTAACTGAAAATATTGTTCGTGTATTGAATCTGCCGATAGTCAGCATTTTATTTCTTCTTGTTGTGATATGGATAGCAGGAGAGTTATCCAAAAGGGTCGGTCTTCCGCCTATTCTGGGTGAACTTATCGCCGGATTGGTCATAGGGCCTCCCATACTTAATCTGGTAACCTACACAGAGGGTCTGGACATACTTGCGAAACTCGGAATGTTCTTTTTGATGTTTTACGCGGGTCTCGAAACCGATCCCAAAAAACTGTTCAAGGTTAGCAAGCCGGCGATTTTCATAGGAATTCTGGGGACCGTTGTTCCCTTCGCTTTAGGGATGCTGGTGGTAATAGGTCTGGGAGGAACCTTCCTCCAGGGTTTGTTTATAGGAGCAGCGATATCGGGAACGTCCATGGTCACGAAATCAAGGATACTGTACGATCTCAAGATACTCAAAAAGAGGATTGGTTACACCATCATGGGTTCGGCAATGGTTGACAACATGCTGTCCTTTATAATATTGTCTGTCGCCATCAAGTCAGTCATAATAGGAGAATTTACCCTTTACGAGGGTATCATAACGCTGGTTGAAACCAGCGTGTTTTTCCTGGTTTCCATATTTATCGGATACAAGCTTTATCCCAGAATTACGAAGTACATGAGGCAGACCACCAGGGGTTTCACGTTCGCCATCATAGTAGGCTTGTTCTTCGCGTTCTTCGCGGAGATAATGAGGATACATTTTGTTATAGGTGCCTACCTAGCGGGGTTGATGGTCAGTGAAGAGATCGCGGGACAGAGAACGTTCAAGAGGCTCAAGGACAGGTTTATGGTTATTACCCAGGGATTCCTCGGTCCGCTTTTCATAGTTAGCGTTGCCTTCAGCGTGAGTTTCTCCGGTCTGCTTTCAACACCTGTCTTGTTTATTGCGATATTCCTGGCCGCCTTCCTGGGAAAGATTGCGGGCTCGTCCTCAGGAGCGCTGTTAAGCAACGTTAAAAGAAAGGATTCTTTAACAATAGGTTTCGGGATGAATGGAAGGGGGACGGTGGAATTGATACTTGCAATGGTTGGTCTGGAGTTGGGAGTGCTAACAGGGAACCACGTGACTATCCTGGTGATGGTTGCATTTTTGACAACATTGACAGTTCCCTTCCTGCTTAAACACAGAATGCGCAAATTAAGTGGTCATTTATTGAAAGACTAACAAATAAAAAATTTAGCATCATTTCTGGTAATGGAAAATAAATATTTAGTAAAGTTGGGCAGGTAGTTCAGATATTGTCAGCCGAGACATGTAGATTGCCCTGTGATAGAGGGTAACGGCTCCACTTTAATAGATTGTGTTTATCTGTATCCAACTGATGATTTTGTATATTGCGGAGAATTTCAAGATACCGTCTCAGGTAAAAACCGCTTCCATGAATCATTTATATACGGGCTGAGCGATAACAAGCTGGATATTTTGGCATCACTAATTGTAGGTGAAAACAACATCCCGCTTTTCAAAGGGGTTATACTAATGGAACTTCTCGCGATTGGAAAAATCCAAAGGAAGTTGAAAAGTATAGACTCTTTCTACAGAGATCGGCAACTATTCGAAAAATACACAGAGTTTATGAACAATAGAATTAGAAATAAAGATAGTAAAGGCTAAAGCGGTAAAATTTGATTTTGTTGTTCTACCTGCAGCAGCAAGAACTTTTTTTCTTCTTTGCCGTTTTCCTAGCCTTCTTTTTTACCATGATATTACTGGGGTCTTCAGAAATAAATAGGTTTTATTTTTTCAGGCGGTTGTAAGCTTCGAAGGCTTTCTTTGCGATGTTCCTGACATCAGGAGGGACATGATCCTGTTCGAGATCCTCAAGAGAAAACCATTTGAAATCGTTCAGCTCGTCTTTTTTTATTTTCAGGTCTTCCGGGTTCTTTGGAATGCAGAGGTAAAAGAAACAGCTGTGCTCATGATCCCCAACGTTGTGCACGTTGACGTAGAAAGGGACGGCGAGTTGTTTTGTGATGTTTCCCTCATTGGGGATGTCATTCCTGTTGAGGATTTCAACGTCCAAGTTCAGCTCTTCCTTGACTTCCCTTATAACAGCTTCATCCGGGGTTTCATCCTTTTCGATATGTCCCCCAGGAGGAACCCATCTGTCAAGCTTCCTGTGGTGGGTAAGAAGGACCTTGTTGTCATGAATTACATAGACGCCAATAACCAGATCAACTTTCATAAAAATATCGTGTGTTCGAGGTTTAAATTAATTCTACTTTAAGAACTAAAAAATCCCATGATCTGTTCTATGAATCCGTTTATCGAGTCCATTATTATCTCGAAGAAATTCTTTTCTCTGAACTCGACAAGACTGGAAACCTTATAGTTTTCGTTTCCGAGACCCTTACAGGTTATCTCGATGGGATATTCGCCTGGAGCTAGTGTGAACTCGAACTCATTCTCCCCGAAGATCTCGCCCGCCTGTTTTTCCTGGTCAGCCACCTTTATGTTAACGTTCTTTATCTTCGATTTCTGGACATCTAGCTTCAGGAACGCTTTTTCTTCCTTGATTTCCGCGGTGTAATAAATCTTTGGTTCTTCGTATGCCTCTATCGTTCGAGTTGAGGACAGATCAACATCTGTATCCTTCAATTCAATTTTAACTTCTTTGATGCCCGGGGAAGAGAAGGAAACGGGAAGGGAAATTAAATATTTGTTTTCAACAACAAGACTTGCTATGTGCTCTTTGCCATCAACAGTTAACGTTAGTCTCAGGTTTTTCTCTCCCAAGCCCTGGTTGACGATGTATGCCGTGATGTTCCTCTTCTCTCCTATCTTGAGATAATCCGGAACCGTGAAGTTCTCCAGGAAAACCTTGAGATCGCTCTCTACCCTGTAGTCAAGCGTGACAACCTCTCCCGATGAATATACAATAACACTCTGTTCCCCCAGGCTTTTGGGAGTGAAGGAGAACGTAATTTCTCCGTCATTCTTCAAGGCCCACTCCTCGTATTCACTGCCGGCAACGATCCCTATCCTGGTCTCCTGCTGTATGCCAGAGACCTCTACATAAACCTTTTGTTCTGCTCCTAACTGTAGAACACTGGATCCCAGTCTTGCATTTATCAAACCCTTTTTTCTTTCGCTGTACTGGGTATTAACAACAACGTTTATTGTTCTCAGGGCAAGCGAACGTGAATTCAAAGTTAGCGGGCATGTAAATATCAGATTCCTCGGGAGATCTCCGTTAACATGGAAGTTCCAGGAAATTGTTTTCTCCTCATAGGGTCTTAGTATAATCTTCTTCCCCTTATCCTCCACTGAAACAACCTCGTAATCCCCTGCACAGGGCTCGAGGCTAACGCGCAAAACCTTGTATTCTTTGGGAGTGAACTTCATTATAACAACCCCATCGTCCCCTTTCCTGAAATTTTCAGAGCTTATGGACATTTCGTAATCCTCTTCCTTTTCAATGAGAAGATACGAATCCACAAATATATCGGTTTCATCCACATTCCACTGGATTTTATCTATATCGTATCCCTTTATCTGCACGTTGTTTTTTACCTGATTGTCTACGTGATCTCCGAATTTTATGTGGGTCGCGTCTATATACCCGACCTCCAGCCACAAAGGATCTACCGGAACCCACTCACCCAGATAGACCTCGGAATACGCATGCCTCTCCCATCCTTTCTGGCCGTAGGCGAAGGCCGAGACGTATTTCGAAGGGATGCCAACAGATCTTGCGAGCGCAATGAAAAGGGTTGTATACTCCGCACACACGCCCTTCTTGGTGTCCAGAACTGATAATGCATCTATGTTCCTTCCGGAATAAGAAATATCGTAATCTAGGTAATCATAAACCCATGAGGCGAGTTTCGCGACCTTTTCGAAATCATCCTTGGAATCCTTGACCAAGCCTTCTGCAATGTCTCTGATCCTGGGATCGTCGCTCTGGATGTTTTCCGTTGGTTGAAGATAGATCTTGGCTTCGTTGGGTATCACGTAGGACTTAGGGAGCGAAATCTGGTGGTTCGCCCTGGAACGAACGTAGCCTGAGAAGTTATAGTTGAAAACGTTATCCGGGTTTTCATCCTTTATGAATGCTACCTCGCTCCCAAGCTCGTTTGTGTATGTGTTCACACCAATGCTGACATCCTGTCTTTCGTCATCCTGGGGTATTGTGAGGTTGATGGTTATTCCTGTAGGCTCTCCGTCACTCGTGATCGTCCCGTATTCGAAAACATTCACTCTCAGCTCATCAACCCTTGCAGGGTCTTTGATAAGGGTCTCTTCTATGGGGGTGAGCGCGAAAGAACCGGGAAGGATCAGGAAAAAGGTTAAAAGGAGGGCAAAAACAAATCTGAAATTCATTTCTTATCCCCTTTGCTTATCCATATCTCCTTGAAAATTTTATTCTGTCTTGCCTTTACCCTTTTCTGCTGATCAAGGTGAACCAGGGGGATAAAATTCCCTATTATTTCTTCTCTCTCCCATTTTCCGATCAGCTTTGAGAATTCGACCTCTCTCCTCCTGATCCTCAAAAGAATTGAATTTATCCTCTCGTACAGGTCTTTGATCCTCTCGTTTATGTTGTCTCCCCTCATATCAATGTCCTTTCTAAGCTTATTTTTCCTGTTTACCTTCCTTTTGTGCGAATTCAGAACCCTCATCAGGGCATTGACAAGTTCAGGAACCGTTACCTTCCTCATGGGCTCTCTCCTGGGAGGGATGTCTATAGGGCTTATTTCAAAGGGCCTTTCGTCTTCCTCGAGACTCTCCAGTTCCTCCTGCAGTTCCTGTTCAGTCTGACCTGTGACCTGATCTTTGAACGCCCGCAAGTAATCGGATTTCATTCTGAGGAGAACGGCAGCCACCATTATGTACTTTGCCGGGATTCGGAAGTCCAGCTCTTCCATTTTCTGGAGATAGCTGACAAAGGACTTCGCCATTTTAGAAAGATTGAGGTCCCAGGGGTTCAATCCTTCCCAGGCAACAATCTCGTAAATGATCTGTTCCCAGGAATACTCAGAAGTTATGAACTCAACGATTTTCTTTTCATCCAACATTGCTACCTGTTTATTATTATTATGGATGCAAGTTTATTAAGGTTGAATGTTTCAAGGGAGTGACTATCTGCAGTACATCATGTTTAAGTTTCCGGAGCTGTATGACCTTCCAAATGTGAAGTGCTTATACCCTAAAGGTTTGAGAAAATGAATAATGTTTTCAAAATCCTTGGTTTCTATTGCAATTACAGGATGAAATTTTTTCAAGGTCTTTTTTCCTCCCTTTAAAAGGTCGATTTCACTCCTTTCAACATCTATTTTCAAAAAATCCACTCTGTTGATTTTTAGTTTATTAACGACGAAATCCAGGGTAAAAACTTTCACATTAACATAGTTATTGCCCTTGCCATCCAGAGCTGGATTTACGCTGCTCATATCCGATAGGTAGAGTTTCGAAGTTCCGAGGTAATCGCTAACAGCGTGATCAAACAACGTCACATTCTTTAACTTGTTCAACTTCACGTTTTCTTCAAGTAACTTAAAATTTGGAGGTGCGGGCTCAAAGGAAAAAATTTTATTTTCCTTTTTTAGCGCGTGTTTAATTGTAAAAGTACCTACATGCGCTCCAAGATCAAATATCACTCCCCTTGGTATTTTTGATCTGTCATAAATACCTTTATGGCATGTCTCATTAAGGGCAGAAAAATCTGCAGAAGGAAATCTCAGGAAAAATTTCATTCCCTGAAAATTGACTTTAACTTTAAATTCTTTTTTAACTAAAGGCCTCATTACCCGTTTTGCTTTTAAATAATTGATTATGAAGGTGAACAAAAAAGCGTTGGCCAAAGCTAAAAATTTTGATTTAGAATCATCAAATTTCGTTATAAATCCCATCTGATTTTTAATGACATTAAATATTCTCATGTTTATGGATGGGTCACTAATATTTATTAAACTATTGATTTGGCGTCCGTAGTCTCCGCTTTACCTTGGTTATAACTAAGTAAACCTGCTCGCCACGTAAACAATATCATACACATCTATTTCAAAGTCAGGGATGGTATCTGCTGTTGCATTCCATTGAGGATGGATGTTTCTCTTCCCGAAGTGTATGGCTATGATTGCCAGGTCAGTAATGTCCACTCTCCCGTCATTGTTCAGGTCTCCTAGAATTGGGACAGGCGGTCCCCCGTTCGCGTATTCGTATGCTCCAATATCATAGCCTGCTCCCTGCGGTCTTGATATAGAATCAAAATCAATGGCAACATCTGAAAGGGCAGTACCATTATCAATTGCTGGTGAGCTTGATTGAAGATAAAAATTACCACTGGATGGGTTGACAAACCCTGGATCTATCATCAGGTCGTGGTCACCCTGATCAACGTTATAAAAAGCATTTGGCGTCTGAAAAATCAGATTATAGTCACTGACAGTAGTTCCGCTATAAGCTTCAGCACTGATACCATGATTATCTACTAGCTGGATAATATTGTTTTTTATCTCGACATTTTCAGTATTTGAAGCTAGATAGTGCCACACAACAATACCGGCATTTCTTCTTAAATCGCCTTCATGAGGATCTTCGGGAACTTGGTAAATAACATTATTCAGTACTTTGACATCCTTTACGTCAAGAAGCCAGATTCCCTTTCCTGTGACATTAGCAAAAATGTTATTGCTTATTATAGATCCGGAAGCACCCCATTCCAGAATATCAGGACCACTATCTCTTACTGAGAGTCCGCAGCTTTTTAATCCGTATTCTTCAAGAGGAGCAATGTCGTGAATATAGTTGTTACTGATGACAGTATTTGTCCCGTCTGTTTTGATTGGAGCATCAGAGCATCCATTGCATTGGATGCCAGTAACTTCATTTCCCCAAATGGTGCCGTAATGGGCGCTGGGCTTGAGTTCAATCCCATCCCCAAAAACTTCATCAAGCCTTTCTCCGTCCTTATACACGCGGTGGGGCCCAATTTTGTTATACATGATCTGAACATAATCGTGTTTGAGCGTATATTTATGCTCATAACCAGGATTTGGGGCGTTGCCATAGTAAATAATCTCATCTGATCCCGATCCATTGTAGCCGATGTCATGAAAATTGTTGTGCTGGATAATATTGTAGCTGGTATGGAAATCATGGTATTCAATACCAATCGCTCCATCACCTCTGGTGACTTCCAAATGGTCAAAAATATGATAATCTGAGTGATATTGAGGGTCGCTGGTGTTATAATTACCGTCGATTTCAAAAGCTTTCCAAATTGTCCAATCAGTTATGGTTTTAAGATAGCTGACCATAATCACGTTTTGATTAAAAGAATAAAATGTTTGCGCTTCAGTATCAGGCCAGTCTGGTGGATTAGCCAGATCCATGTCCCATACTGGAGGATTGTTCTTATCCCAGGCAGTAAAATGCACTGGCCGCAAAATAGCTCCACTTAGATCACCCGGATCTGATACTGTTTCAGAAATAAAAACACCCAATGGAAGATCAGATGTGTCAACAGTTACAGTATTACCTGAGAAGGACACGACAGCGAATGCCCCGCTGTTGCCTTTTCTGCTGTTGTAAACAGTCACATAATCTGTTGCAGGATCCAATCCTGACAATGGCTGATTGAATGTTACAACTGATCCGGAAACACTCTGTATTGGCTGGAATGGATATAATACTTGGCCGCTTTGGGTGGGGACAATTCTTTGGCTGAGACCTTGTTGGTGTATGAATGTTCCTCTGAATTTTACAGTATCCCCGGCACCAGGATTGCAGGACATTATGCTATTTACAGTCCTTTTTGGAGTTGAGGGGTTGCGCGCTTGGGAACAGCTGTTCGCGTCGTTCCCTATATTCGAGTCGACATAATAGGTAGGGCCTGAAACGCTGACGTATTCATACGCCCCTATGTCATACGCAACACCCTGCGGACGCGCGATGCCGTCAAAGTCATCAGTCACATTTGGCACAATAACCCCGGCATCAATGGCCGGTGAATCAGACTGGAGATGGAAGTCCTCGCCGCTCGCATTGACGAACCTCGGGTCGGTGCTGGACAGCAGGTTGTGGTCAAGGGTTACCTCCTGTTGTGGAACACCTGAGTCGAAGTGAATATCCTCTATTTTAGAGTTGTAGAAGATGTTGTTCCGCACCTCGACAGACGCAATTTCCTCCTTGTAGAAACGAGCCCCATAATAGCTATCATAGATGATATTATTCCACCAATAACAGTATTCGCACAGTCCTGGGCTATTGCCATAAGGGGGGAACCCGATGCCGCCGCCGTGCATATTTCCGTGCCCGATATGAGAGATGATATTGTTCCATGCGTAGATGTGATGGGTATACCCGCCTTCTTCAGAGTTGTATTGGATTCCCCACGACCCATCCTTGACAATATTGTTGTAGAAGTAAATGTGATGCGTATCACCATATTGGCTTGTCCAACCATCCACGCCCATGCAATAACGGTCGGACTCCTGGCCGTCCGGCCGCGCCTGATCAACGTAATTATGGTGGACGTAAACATAACTTGATCCGAACTTGACATTCAGCCCCTCACCGCCAATTGCGCCAAGGGCGCGATTGCTCCCGTACAGCGTATTGTAGCTTACCTCGACGTTAGTGGACGTTGCGATGGAGAGTGTTTCCTCAAATCCCCAAGGGTTTGAAGGATCTCCAAAGGCCATAGTGCCGATGTTTGCGTTGTAAATGGTGTTCCCTTGGATGAGGCAGCCGTCCACATACCATGTCTCAATCCCGGCTTGGCCCGTGTTATTCGTGATGCAGTTGAGAATTTCAAGGTTGTGATTGCTACCAGATGGCCCCCAGACGGCGATGCCTGTCTTGTATGCGTGGATGACCTTGAGTCCGTCAATGCGCACGTTGTTGCTGTGATCTATAAAGACGATCCCATCCTCCCATTGGTTTCGCTCAAGATCAGTTCCGTTGAGAATGACCGAGCCAACAGGATCACTTGGATAACGCGCCCAGGTTGTCCTATTTGTGTAGGTCCTGTACGAAATCACCAACTTTTCGTTCCACGTCCCGGCACGCAGGTACACGGTATCGCCGGACGACACGCTGGATACCGATTTGGCGAGGGTCAGCCAGGGACCATTGTTCCCGCCCTCGTAGATTGGGTATAGACCATTATAGCTATCGTTGCCGTCAACCTGTGAGACATAATATGTGGTGGCAGATACAGAATGAACTGACAAAAACGAAACAAGAAATATTAAGACAAAAATACCCCTCATAATCTAATTTTGAGTTTTTGTTTATAAATCAGCGATTATTACGGAAATTATAAAAACCAATGTAGACAAATTATCAAATTAAGAGGGAGGTTTTCACAATGAAGCTGACAAAGGAAGAGATTCTCAAGGTTCTGAAGAACGTGATTGATCCGGAGATAGGGGTGAACATTGTTGATCTCGGTTTCATTTACGGGGTCGAGATCGAGGGAAATAAAGTGCACATAAAGATGACCCTGACCACTCCCGGTTGTCCCATGCATTCCATGTTTGTTCACGAGGTCGAAAACGCCATAAAAGCGGTCTTCGAGAAAGTGGAAGTTAAAGTGGAACTTGTTTTTGATCCTCCTTGGACGCCCGATAAGATGAGCGATGAAGCGAAAAAGAAGCTCGGTGTTAAGTGATCCTGTAGTGGAGAAGATCTTAAGGGAGAGAAGGAAGTACAGGATCGTGGATGTTTTTCTGGAGTTGGAAAAAATATATGAAACAGGCGAACTGCTGAGGAAGAGACTCAGAAATCGTTTCAGACGTGCGATATTTGAGGTTCTGGATACGGGAAGGAGGAAAGGAAGGATACTTGATCTCGGAACGACCTTTGGTATGTGCGGCATGGGGATTGCTAAACAGAGCCATGACTTCGAGATCACCTCGTTCCAAGAGAGCAAAAAATACGTTGAGATATCAAGGAAATTCGCAGGTGAGGATCTAGTCAGGATGAACTGGAAAATTGGAAAACCAGAAGAACTTCCGTTTGAAGATGAGAGTTTCGATATCATTGTTTCTGCCTTCGATCTGCATACATGGGATAATCCTTTAAAGGTGTTGAGGGAGATAGATAGGGTTCTAAGGAAGAAGGGAAAGGTCGTGATCCTGGACGTAAGGAGGGACAGGTGGTGGTTTTTTTACCTCCCTTCTTTATTTTATACCTGCTTCGTTGGTGGCCTCTGGCTATTCAAGCGGACGAAGTTTGCCTTCAAATCCTCGTACAAACCCAATGAAATCGGGAAGTTGTTGGATTTTCTGAAACTGGAAGGATGGGAAATTGAAGAGGGATCGTATTATTTTCTGGTAAGGAAACAATAAGCTTTATATACGTTCTCTGACAATATATTACATTATCATACTTTATCATACTTTGTGATAAAATGAACTTTTTGAACCTAGATGACGTAAACGTCGAAGGGAAAACCGTTATCGTAAGAGGGGGTATGGACGTTTCTGTAGATAAGGAGGGAAATCTTCTGGATGATAAAAGGGTGGTGGCATGCATGCCAACCATACAGAATCTCGTCACGAGGAAGGCGAAGGTTATTCTACTTCTCCACATAGGAAGACCAAAAGGAAAAGAACCACATCTTAGGACTGACAATGTCGCTAAGAGGCTCGCTAGATTTATGTTCAGGGACATAGAAAAACTCGATAGCGTCACGGGTGAAGAGGTTAAGGAAAGGGTCAGGAAAATGGAGCCAGGAGAGATCATATTCCTTGAGAATCTGAGGTTTCATGAAGGGGAAAAGAAGAATGATGGAGCGTTCGCCAGAGAACTCGCTTCCCTTGGCGATTTGTACGTTAACGAGTGCTTCTCTGTTTCCCACAGAAAACACGCCTCCATGGTCGGAATCCCCCAGCACATACCCGGGGTTGCCGGATACGGCCTGAGGAAGGAGTTGGAAATCCTCGGTAAATGCATAAAGGATCCGGAGAGACCAATGGTTGCGATACTGGGGGGTGTGAAGGCGGACAAGATGAACGCCCTGAAAAGGCTCTCGGAGAAGGCAGACCACATACTGGTGGGCGGTGGTCTGAGCTTACTGTTAATGAAGATGAAGGGTCATGAAATAGGGGATTCGAAATTTGATGATGAATGGCTCAACGGGGGAGAAGACATAAAAGAAATCCTGAGCAACGGGAAGCTTGTCCTGCCCGAAGATTTTGTCGTTGCAGATAAATTTGATGAAAATGCAGAGACAAAAGTCGTTCCTAAGGACAGGATAGAGAAAGGATGGCTAGCGCTCGATATAGGTCCGAGGACCATCGAGAGGTATAAAGAAATTCTGGATAAGGCGAAAACAATTATATGGGCAGGTCCCATGGGGGTTTTTGAATGGAAAAGGTTTTCGAAAGGTACGGAAGAGATCGCGAAGTTTATAGCCAATTCAGAAGCGTTGTCTGTCGTTGGGGGAGGCGAATCGGCCTCAGCAGCCGAAAAATTCAACGTGGCAGACCGGATGACGCACGTATCTACGGGCGGTGGAGCCTTTCTTGAATTCGTGGCGAAAGAAACGCTTCCGGCGGTTGATGCCCTTTCGGAATCAAAGGAGAGGTTCCAATGAGTGTAGGTCTGTTGGATAGTTTGAGGTGTTGTGATATGGGACTGAATCACGTTAACATTGAACCGACGAATAAATGCCAGTCGAATTTCTTTTGTTATGGTGATGATAAGAACCGGAAAATAGGATTCATGACCCTTGAAAAATACAGAAAGATATTAGGCATGATTCCTTACCCTACTGAGATCAGGCTGTTCATGTCAGGGGAGCCTTTCCTTCACCCGAGGATTATAAGAATGATAGACCTTGCATGCATGGAAGGGCATACTGTAATGATTCATTCAAACGGGTTTGCATTGAAGAGGGAACACGTCTTTGATCTTATTGAGATGGGTTTCAAATACCCCGGAAGAATATTGCTGAATTTCATCATGCAGGGGGCATCGATCCCGAAGAATGTTGATATGTTGGTCAAATACCAGAAGAATTTGCACATAAGCTTTGAGAGGATTGTTCCCTACCCTCAAAGGAAAGAGGTTCCCGAATTCATGAAAATGTATGAAGGCAAGGTGAGATTTTACATCCGATGGCCAAAAAATCGGGATGATAAGGTTAAAGAACCGTTCAGGGAGAATCTCCCGGGACCATGCGATATGCCTGAGGATTCTGCTGCCATATACTGGAATGGTGACTATCCGGTATGCATTAGAGATTTCAATAAAAGGTCGCCCACAGGGAACATATTCAAAGGCGGCTGGGATGTTCTAGTTGAATCAAAGGAGAATCTTAAAGGAGGTTAGATTAACATGACGGTTAGGGTTGCGATAAACGGTTACGGGACCGTTGGGAAGAGAGTAGCTGATGCAGTCAGTCTCCAGAAGGATATGGAGGTAGTTGGTGTGGTGAAGACAAGACCCACCTTTGAGGCTTTAATGGCAATAAAAAGCAATTTCCCCCTGTTCGTCAATTCCAAGGAGAATATGAAGTTATTCAAGGATAGAGGGGTAAAGGTAGAGGGAACGGTTCATGATCTCATCCAAAACTGCGACATAATTGTTGACTGCACCCCAAACAAGGTCGGTGCGGATAACAAGGAGAAGATGTACGTCCCGAACAAGGTGAAGGCGATATTCCAGGGAGGAGAAAAACACCATGTTGCCGGGACATCTTTCAGTGCCCTGGCAAACTATACCGAGTCCCTGGGGAAGGATTACGTCCGTGTGGTTTCCTGTAATACCACTGGACTGGCAAGAACACTGAGTTCGATAAACAACAAAATAGGGATAAGGAATGTAAGGGCTGTGATGATAAGGAGGGGCCCAGACCCATGGGACGACAAGAAGGGGCCAGTGAACGCGATAGTCCCTGATCCTGCCACGATACCCTCACACCACGGACCGGACGTCCAGACTGTGATGCATGATCTGGACATAGTCACGACTGCGGTCAAGGTACCAACCACAATAATGCATCTGCATGCAGTAAACGCAAATCTTTCCAAGGATTCCTCATCCAAAGATATAAGAGATATATTCGAAAAGGCCCCGAGAATACTCCTGCTTTCGGGGGACGAGGGAGTTACGTCCACCGCGAAGGTAATGGAATACGCAAAAGATATCGGAAGGAAGAGGAGCGATCTTAACGAAATCGTGGTATGGAGAGAAAGCATTAACGTTGTGAATGGAAAGGAGCTATTCTACTTCCAAGCAATACACCAGGAAAGTGACATAATCCCGGAGAACATAGACTGTATACGCGCAATGATGGAACTCACCAAAGACCCATACGAAAGCATCAGGATGACCGATCAGGCGCTCGGACTTAAAAAATGGTGGTAGATCATAGGCTTGCCGGCAGGGAGAGTTTCCCAGGCCAGTGGGGTGCTTACTCCTGGCCTTGGTAGGGAATTTCATTTCTCTCACGACGGGATCCCAAAACTGTCGGCATTGACTTTTCGGGATAAACCTTAAAAAATCTGTCAATTATTTTAGCTCCTAAAACAAAAATTAAGCATGTTTAACGTTACCGCTTCTATTCTGAAAGAAGTTTACAGGGAAAGGCCAAAATGGTCGCACAAAGGGGATTTCGGGAGACTTCTGGTAATAGGCGGATCCAAGCGTTACACTGGGGCCCCGGCTCTTGCTGCCCTCTCGGCTCTTGCTTCCTTACGCTCAGGGGTTGATCTTGTCCTCGTTGCAGCTCCCAAACGCGCGGCGGACATAGTAGCGAGGTTCTCCCCGAATCTGATAACGGAAGCGTTCGAAGGGGATCACTTCACTGCCAAGCATGTGAAAGATATCCTTAAGCTTTCGAAGGATTTCGATGCCATATCGATAGGTTCAGGACTCGGGGTGGACAAGGAAACCCGGAAGTTCGTAACAAAATTCATAGAAAAAATCCGGAAGCCCTGCGTGATAGACGCGGACGCGATAAAGGCATTGAAAAAGAAAAGGCTGGGAGAAAACTTCGTTCTGACCCCCCATGCCTACGAATTCTACCACATAAGCGGCGAGAAGCCTAAGTACGATATAACCGGCAGAGCGAAAGTTGTGGAGAAGTTCGCAAAAAAGATCAATTCCACCATCCTCCTGAAGGGAGCGATAGATATCATATCTGATGGGAAACGAACAGCTCTTAACAAGACAGGAAATCCCTACATGACCACAGGGGGGACAGGGGATGTTCTGACAGGGATATGCGGATCTCTACTCGCTCAAAAAATCCCTCCTTTTAAGGCAGCCTGCGCCTCCGCCTACATAACAGGGAAGGCAGGAGATGTCGCGGTAAAAAAGAAGAAGCAGGGTCTTCTAGCAACAGATATTATAGAAAGCATACCCAAGGCTATAAGGTGACCTTAAACCCAGACAGACATCCTGTAACGTCCTGATTTGCTCTCTATCTTCCATCTTGTTTTGCACTTGGGACACTCAACCGATTTTTCCTTGCCCTTGAAATCCAGATCGAAATTCTGTCCGCAAACAGAACATTGGAAATCCTCTATCATTGCCTCACCGTTTAAAAATTAGGGGTAGGTTTTAAATTAGTAGGACCTGCTAGGAGACCTGCTCTCCGGAACGAAGGTCCTGAATATAAGGAGAGCTCCTATAATGAAAACAACCAGAATGATCAGGCCGGAAAGGGAGTTGGTCGCTTCTCCGAAATCATTTATGACATTCCCTGTAAAGCTTGTTGTCCCTGCAACGATCAGAATCAGCAAAGCGAGGACCACTGTCGTCACAATCCATGCCTTTTCGATCTCCATGTTTATATTAGGGCGGGAAGATTTATTAGTCTAATCCGTGATTTGCGTTACCACTCGGTTGTGTCAAGCATAAAAAAATTAAATTCAATTAATCCGCATGAAGAGAAGGGAATTTCTGAGAAAATCTCTCGTGGAAGGACCTGCTATAGTAAACATAAGTTACAAAATGTTAAACAATCCTTTGGGCTTTTTTTCAGGTGATACCGACATTTTTGACAGGGTTTCCGAAAGTGGTTACAGGTCTCTTGCCTCTAAAACATTTGATTTACAGAATTATTTCGAGAGGTTTATAGAAAGGTCTTCAAGCGAAGACCTGTATTATCTTGGAACTGCAAAGATTCATCTCAATGAATTGAGAAGACACGGCAGACCACTCAAACTTGACAAAAACAAGGAAGGGGGGGTTCTGAAAACAGCAAGAGATATCTGGGAGCAGGCCGTTCCCGGAAAATATGTGCCCAGGGATGGATACGATATACTTACCATAGCGGTACTTGCATTAACAAACTTTTTCAAAGTGGACACTGTTGAAAAATTTGTGGAAGAGACCGGCATAAAAGGCATAAAATGGACCAATGATGGTATGAGTTACGTCGAACCTGCGGAGAAGGAAAGAATATACAATGCACATTACAATCCTGAAATGCCCGTAACTTCTGTAATTGTCAACATACATGAACTTTACCATCTGACGCAGAAAGACATTACTGAAAATGCTGTCAAGATTTTAAGGGGCGTGAAAGGAGTGGAGGGTTATTCCAAGTTATCGGATGTTATATGGGAAGATGAAGAATTATACAGAAAGGCCCTCGATGTCGGGAGTATGAGCCATTTTTTGAATTTTTTATTAAGCAATGATATCATGTCACTCGCAAAGGACGTGGGTGTAAACACTTCGCAGTTGAGGGCCTACCTTAAAGAAAACATACCCAGACTCGATATAATAAATGCCGTGATGGAGGGAGAGGCGTACAACGCCGAGTACAGGCTCCTGGACTACAGCGAGGAGTTAAAGGGTGCGGGTAAAGATATTTTAAATTTATGGAGGCTCATCGCCCTTTATGATGTAGTGACAACACCGATCTTGAATCCACATATAGACAAGTATGTTAACGGTATAGGGTTGGGGGAGATGTTGTGGGATAAAAAGGAACTGCAAAGAGAGATAGTGGAGAATCCTGATCCCAAACATGTAGGGAAACTGCTTAAAGCCAACTTCGGTTAACCTTTTATATGTTACTTCCCAATTCTTTAGAGTGGAGAATATGGGTGAATGTCGGATCCTGGGTTGAAAGTTTTTATTTCTTTAGTTCAATTTTTAATTTAAATTGGGGTTTTGACAAATTATTTAATGTTATCAGGGGATTCTGAATGGAAAAATATAATCCGATGAAGATGCAGAAGGAGATTCTTAGCTTTTGGATAAAGAACAAGATACCTGACCAGATCGTTAAATTCGACCATAAAAGGAAGAAGTTCTTTCTTCTGGACGGTCCTCCTTACGTGAATGGCGTTCCGCATGTGGGGCACATTAAAACCACGACAACGAAGGACATATGGTCGAAATTCCGGACGATGCAGGGGTATCAGTCATGGTGGCAGCCCGGCTTCGACTGTGGCGGGCTTCCGATCGAGAATGCTGTGGAGAAGAAGCTCGGCATAAAATCCAAAAAGGAAATAATAGAAAAGATAGGGATAGACAGGTTCATAGACGAGTGTAAGAAGCTTGCGGAAGGAAACAAAAAGGTATGGATGGATGTGTACAAGAGGCTTGGCGCCTGGAGAGGCTGGATAGAGCCCTACATGACCTACAAGAATTATTACCTCGAGAGCGGGTGGTGGACCGTCAAGAGGCTGTGGGAGAAGGGAATGCTGGTGGAGGGCGAGAAGCCCGTTTACTGGTGCCCCCATTGCGAAACCACGCTCGCTGGGTATGAAGTCACTGATTCCTACAAGGACGTGAGCGATTATTCTATATACGTCAAATACCCTGTTCTCGGCCAGAAGTTTACATCCGTTATAATATGGACCACAACCCCCTGGACTTTGCCCGCGAACGTTGCGATAGCTGTCCATCCTGATGAGAATTACGTGAAGGTCAAGGTCAGGGGAGAATATTACATTCTTGCGCAAAAGAGAGTGAAGGATGTTTTCAAGGAAATAGGGATTGATAAATACGAGATAATTGAGAAATTCAAAGGGAAGAAGCTCACCGGTACGAAGTACGAACCTGTAATGAGAATCCCCCTTCAAGAGGAGCTCAGGAAGGAAAAGAACGCCCACCAGATAATACTTTCGATTCCCCTTTTCAAGAAGGGTGTTTCAAGCAAGGTCTTTGCAAAGGGGAAGGCCTCGAAAACGGACAGGGAGAGCGTTGAGGATTTCGTTACCATGGATGCCGGAAGCGGTCTTGTTCACACCGCTCCGGGGCATGGAGAAAGCGATTTCCGGATGGGAGAACATTACCATCTCCCGAAGGTTTCACCTGTGGATGATGAGGGGAGGCTCACGGAGGATGCAGGAGAATTCGCCGGAATGTACGTGAAGGATGCGGATCATAAGATTATAGATTACCTTGATGATAGAGGTTATCTGCTCAAATCCATGAAGATCACCCATTCTTATCCCCTATGCTGGAGGTGTAAGGCTCCTCTGCTCTTCAGGTTGAGCAAGCAGTGGTTCTTCACGATCGATATGATAAAGGAGAGTATGCTTAACGAGAACAAGCGAATAAGCTGGCTGCCAGGATTCGCTCGTGAACGCTTCCACAACTGGATAGAGGGAGCGATTGACTGGGCTGTTTCTGTTCAAAGGTTCTGGGGGATTCCTTTGCCTATATGGATCTGCGATTCCTGCGGGAAGAAGGAGGTGATAGGTTCAAGGAAGGAGCTGAAGGAGAAGGCAATAGAAAAGGTGAAGGAAGATGTTGATCTGCATAAGAACACGGTGGATAAGATTCATCTGAAGTGTTCTGAATGCGGAAAGAGGATGACAAGGATTCCTGATACCATGAACGTGTGGTTCGACTCAGGGATTTCTCCATGGGCCTCTTTCGGTTACCCTTTCACCAAAAAGAATCTCTTCGAATCCTTATGGCCTATGGATATGGTCTGCGAGGGCCAGGATCATATAAGGGGATGGTTCTACGCTCTCATGTTCTGCGGGGTTTCAACGTTTGATATGAGCCCGTTCGAGGCGGTATCAATGACCGGGTGGACCCTGGATGAGAAGGGAGAGAAGATGAGCAAATCGCTCGGAAACGTTGTATACGCAGAGGACTCTCTGAAGGAAGTGGAGGCCGATCTCATACGTTTTTACCACTGCTGGTCTGTCGCCCCTTGGGACACGCAGCTTTTTTCCATGAAGATCGCGAAAGAACTCAGAAGGGTTCTGGACATCTTATGGAACGTTTCCGTCTTCACAGAGACCTATTCGGACAGGAAACTGGTTGACAGGAAGGTTAGTCCGAAATCCCTTGAGCTTGAGGACAGGTGGATAATATCAAGGATAAATTCATTGATAGGGAGTGTAACGGATGATCTAGAAAACTTTCGCCTCCATTACATGGCAAGGAATCTGGAGGATTTCATACTTAACGATTTCTCAAGATGGTATGTAAAACTCGTAAGGGACAGGCTCTCTCCATGGTATTCCGGGAAGGACAAGAAGTCCGCCCAGTTTACGTTGTTGTATGTCCTGGAAAACCTCGTGAGGTTGCTCGCTCCAGTAACACCCTTCATCTCAGAGAAGATTTACCAGAGGTTATTCTTTTCCAAGGGAAAGCCTTTATCAGTTCATCTCTGTTCCTGGCCGAAGGCAAACAAGGTTATGATAGACAAGGATCTGGAGAAGGGGATGGATGTTGTTAAACAAACAGTAGAGGCTGTGAATTCGCTCAGGCAGTCGGAAAAGATCAAGCTCCGATGGCCCCTGTCCAAACTCATGATAAAACCCAAGAAAAGGGAGGTGAAGACCACTCTCAACAAATTCAGCTCACTGATAAAAAACATGTCCAATTCCGAGGGTCTCGTTTTTGTCCAGCAGATTCCAAAGAAGAAAAAGAAGTCCTTTGAGTCCGGTGAGCTGTGTTTTGGCGAGGTTTTGAAGGACCAGGCCCTTATTCGTGAACTAACAAGGAACATCCAGGTCCTGAGGAAGAAGGAAGGTTTAAAGGTGAAGGAGAGGATAAGACTCTTCATGAAGTCGGACGGAAAAACCGATAAGCTTCTCACTATAAACAAGGATAAGATCTCCAAGAACGTTGGGGCCTACAGGGTGGAGTTCAAGAAACCTAAAGATGTTAAAGGGGTTTTGGATTTCAAAGGCAAGAAGGTAAAAATAGGTTTCGAGAAGGAGAAACGGTAGCGAATATTTAAGTTATTTTTACAAATTAATTATTATGAGAGGAAAAGTAGCGATGGGATGGGTCTGGCTTTCCCTCATAGTGGCCCTCATATTCCTCGTTCTATACGCCTTCAATTTAATAACCGCCTACTGGCTCGGGATGTTTGCGGTTATATTTATTGTGCTTGGAATAGTCATTACCTTCATGCTGGCGGGGGCAGGTGCTACGGCAACGGGAGGAGCAAACAAGATAGGGGCGATTCTTCTTGTGGTGGGAATTATACTGGCTCTGATAATTTTCTTCGTTCCTAAGTGATGGAAACATATTTAAGGTAATGGGTTAACAATTGTTCTATTATGCATACTGATAAGTTTCTGAAAAGAGTGAATCTGAAAGAGGTAGAAGACGTTTTAAAATCCAGGGGCAGGAAGTTGCTTATCTATCACAGCGATGTTGATGGAATGTGTTCGTCCGCGCTTCTAATGAAGTTTTTCCCGGGCTTCAAATCAATTCCCCGTGAGGGTCCTCTGATAGACGAGGGGTTTCTGGAATCCCTCATTTCAAAGAGGCCCGATCTCGTGGTTTTCATCGATATCCCTGCAGATCAGGAGTGGAAGAAGCTACTTGTTCTCAAAAAGAAGCTGGGAAAAACGAAATTCGCTATTATAGACCACCACATAATAGAAAGAGATATGAATTCTCTCGGGATCTTACATGTGAATCCAAGGTTCGGAAATAAGGAAGTTTACATACCGGCCTCTGCCGTGATGTACCACATCCTGCGTTCGCTGGACTATCCTGTAAAGAAACTCGTCTGGATCTGCGCAGTCGGAGTGATCGCGGACTACGGCTTCGAGAACTGCAAGGACCTGCTTAACGAATGTGAAGATCTGTATAAAGGGAGTGTCAGCGACAGGCCGAGCCCGTTCAAACTGAGCAAGATAGCCGAGATGCTGTCCTCCTTAATAACCCTGAAGGGTCTGAAGGGCGCGAAACTCGGTCTGGAGCTGCTCAACAGGATCGAGACCGTCAATGATATAAAAGACCACAAGGATCTAAAGGAATGTTACAAAAGGGTGAAGAGGGAGATAGAAAGGATAATGGAGGATTTCGAAAAGCATGCTGAGTTCGTTTCCGGAAAGAACCTGATAATCTACGAGATAAAGAGCAAGCTGAACATAACCTCGATTATCGCCACAAAAGTCACGGATACACACAAGGATGAAGTTATCATTATTCGAAAGCGCTCGAGGCAGGGTTGGAAGATTTCTTTACGCTGCCAGTCCGGGAAGGTGAATGTAGGAGATCTCGCAAAAAAGGCCTCTTCCGGTCTTGGAGCAGGCGGAGGACATCAGAAGTCCGCTGGCGCTCTGGTAAAGGACTGGGAAGGTTTCAGGAAAAGGGTCATAAAATACCTCTAATACACTCATTTTAGGCGTGAAAAAGGTTTTTAAACTCCCGGAACCCAGTTTTAAATATACTGGGTCAGCTAAAGCTATTCCCTATGATAAAAGCAAGATTAAATTGTGTGGTTGAATGAACAAAGCTAAAGCGATGGGAGCAGGAGAATTGTACAAAGGTGGTGTAGACTGGAGAAAAATAAAGAAATACGGACTTCCTGTAGTCATAATTGGGGGAGGATCTACAGCACTTTTTTTCACTGTTAAATCTCTTCTAAGCGATTACAGAGATGCTGGAGAAGAGGCAATGAAAAACCTAAGTCCAAAAGCAGCAATAATAGAAACCACCGATGATATGCAAGAAAGGGGTGTTGGCGCATCGAAATACAAGAAGAAAGGAGCGAAAGATGATGAAATTACTCCTATGGGTTTGGTAACCCCGAATCAGGTCAACAAGAATGTTCTAGGAAAGTACACTTATGATTTAACAGATGGGTTAGGTATAATGATGGCATATTATGAGGCCATCCATAATGGTGACAAAAATTTGTATAAATATTTGTTATCTGATGAGACAATTAGAAAGTTCAAAGAAAAATACAACATGGGTCCAGATGAGGCTATAGGTTATATTTTGGAAGGGAGTCCTCTAACAAAAAAGAAATTCAATTATGTAATTGGTCATCTCTATAAAGAGAATTTAAATGGTAGATGGGTCCTTAGATGGGAAGCACAGATAACTATTTTTGATGAAGACGGTAATATAGAAGGCGGGCTAGTAGATCGTCGCTCTGCCACAAAAACTGAGAAAGGTGAATGGAAATTATAAAAAGGACTAACCAGGCCAAGGCGCCAATGTTTCATGGGCATACCAAGCAAGAAATGCCTCTGTCACGGTTAAAGCAACGACAGCTCCCAGACCTGCACTCTCAAGTGTAATGAAGGCATCTACGGCAACTATGAGAACAACCAATACGGCTCCAGCTATTTGTTTTCCTAAAGAATGTTTCTGGTAACAGAAGTTATGCACATCCTCTTCTCCTCTTGCCTTCTCTTTATTCTCATATTCCTTCATGTTTTCAACTTTTACCACCACTCCTGTCATATGACAATTCTCTTGATTTATGCTGTCGAATATGTCATCATTGTTGTCATCTATGAAAATAGCATTGTATCTATTTATCACATCTGTGTCTGACCTCCAGCCTTCAGTTCTCCATGCACCTCCACCTACATCAGTCTTTTTTACAGTATCGTATTTTTTACCTAGAGCATCCCAATATCCGTCCTTGTTTTCATCAGACAGGCCTATAGTCATGGTCCCAAATTGGGAAGGAGTGGAGTAAAAGCCGTAATCTTGAGAAATATATTTACTGGTACCTGTGAATTTTTTGTTTTCATCAGCATAAACAGTCATTCCACTAGCCCTGCCAAGCGGTGAAGTAAAATCTGAATCTCCGATTGCTGGGTTATACTTAACTCTATAAACAGTTGTTCGACAAGTGTAGGTGCTTGTTGTTCTGATTTCACAGCAGATATCTGCCCCAGTGGGTTTATCTTCCAATTCTTCACAGTAGTCTTTATCATTTTCTATGCGGCTATCGTATAGTTCGCCCTCGAAAGTTACGACTTCACCACACTTAAAACTATCGTTCACCCATTTGTAAGTGGGCTGTATCTCGGCCGAACAACCTGTGCCTGCTACATGCCCATCAAGTGATAGGTAAAGATCACTCAAATCTTCTTCTGTCCCGTTCTTGTATACCCTTTTTACCTCGGTCACATTATACAGAGGCTTCACAGCAGTTGACGTATCCCAGTCCTTAGTTTTCATACACTTCTCGTCAGGCATTACCCCAACTTCTCCCCATGAAGAAGGTTTCTGTGTTATTGATTCACAATACTCTTTTGTGAGCCATGCATCAACTATACCGGCACTATCATACCAGCAACATACATATTTATGCTCGGCTGGTTCTATTTCGTAAATTACCTTGTCATCCACAGTCTTTTTATCAATCGGGTCTATAATGCGATCATAAATCCCGTCGCCGTTTATATCATCAAATATTAACTTGCTCTCCTTGAGCATGTTTGTAACAATGTTGTAGAACTTGGGATATACTTTATTTGAGGTGTCAAGCTCATACTTATAAAAAAGTTCCCCACACTTTGTCCAGTCACTCTCTTTGCCCACTCCCTTGGCATGGGGTTCCATGCATATGGTATTCTTGTCTTCGCTGTTGTAGTGGTAAAATTCGCATTCGACATCCTGCGGTTCTATCTTCAGGTCAGCGTGGCAGGGAGAGGCAAGATAGAATCCTGTATCAGGGTTTCCGAATTGGGCAATAAATTTAGCGTCAAAACCCTTATCTAGAATTAAAGGCATCCCGAGCTCACCGATCTTGAAATAATTGCCTCTGTTGACATCCTGATCCATTCCGGTCTCTTCCACATCATGTTTTTCCATCTGGTCAGGTTCACACAACAGAGGTCTTTGAAGAACTACCTGGCTAGGTTTGGGGGTGAATTTTTCCGTTTCGCACTTGTCCCTTGCAGCCAAAAATTCGGTTATCATACCTGTAGTGGCACCGACAACAATTCCACGCCCTAAGATCTTATTTATAGCTTTTATTTCTCCCTCGGTAACGTCCAGAACCTTTTTCAAACCGTCCTTGTTTAAAAGATTCAGGTATTTGTTCGGAACTTGACCAGCAGTCTTCTCGCCTCTAATGAAAAGATGTAACTCCCTCTCAACAGCACTCCTTGTCAACCCATTTTTGGCAAGCTTGGCTTCATCAAACAAGTTCAACTTATTTACATCAGAGAGTTTTATATTTTTTAATTTCTTACCAGTTGCCTTTACCACGTAATTTTTAACCTTCGTGTTACCTAATCTTTTCCATATAAGAATTTTACTGGTCCCTTTTTTGACAATGTATACCACTCTCTTCTCCAGTCCCTTAAAAGCTCCTTTCACTCCCGAAACAGCTCTCCCTAGGGTACCACCTGCCACTTTACCACCAACAGAGGAAACGGCTCTGCCCTTCTTCAGGTTAACGAAAAATTTAACTATTTTTGCTCCGCCTTTAAAAAGTCCCCCAATAATCCTGGTAACGGGTAAAACCCATAAGACAGACAAAACTTTGTTACCTAGGTTATCGTGCATCTTCCAAGCACTGTCCTCACCTGTGGGGAAGCTCTGGAAATAAAGAAGGAAGCTCGGGTTTCCAAAGCCTGCGAAGTGCTCCTTAATCTCACCGTAAAGTCCGTATAGGTCTTCTTTTAGGCGAAAATTCTTTACTGTGCAAGCTGTGGCAAGAGTCCTTACTCCTCCGCACTTGCTAATATCAACCTCCTTATCCCTAAAACCTGTGCACGTAAGTTTCCTTTCATAGGTTATTTTTTCGCAGCAGAACTGATCTATTTTTATCATAAGACAATAGCTCCTATCGACTATCTCACCGGATATCTGATCGCAAAAACTTTTATCATCAACATTGTAATAATTCTTTTCTTCACAACATCTCTCAACCATGGGTATACCCTCGCACTCTACAGTCGCCTTTTCCTCCTCTGTCAGGTATATTCCCAGCTCTTCCCCGCTTTCTTCCCCTAACGTTGTCGCTCCTCCTGTGGGAAGGTTAGAAGCAGGCGTAGACGGCTTTGGAGCATAGTCCTTGGCTTTATCTGGATCATTTGTGAAAACGGCTTTCAGGGCAGCAACAAGAGCATTGGTGTTGTACCTCGCCATCTCAATCGATCTCTCTGTCGGGGCGCCTTCACCGCATATCTGCGGAACGGCATCGCAAATATTTTGAAGTAGTTTTTGTATCCCTCCGCTGGCGTTAATTACAATGCCTGTGATCAGAAATGCTGCTATGATGACGATAAAGATACGCAACACATTCCCCATTGTGAAGTTAGTCCCCATTTGCCCCTTTCTCATAGTATTTAATAATTAACGCCGGGGATTTAAATTATTCCTTATGGTCCTATCTTTATGAAATTTATTGTTTCCGATCCTTCTATGGGATCCTGGCTGCCTGCGTAGTCTTCTGTTGTGCTCTCCACGACCAGGTAGAAGTTGGGAACGTTCTTTTCATTTATCACGTTATCATTCACAAGGTTACATCTCTCCCTGGTATCCTCGATGAATATCAGGTTTATTGTTTTTGGCCCGTAATAGGGCGTATACTTATCCAGCAGTTGCTTATATTGTCTAAGGAAGGTGTTTAAATCCTGGTCTATGTGGAGGATCACGAAAACGTGTCCATAAGTTTTGTTGTGGACCTCGACTATACTTGCATCAATATCTATCGCTTCGTAAAGGCTTGCGAGCAGGATCGAGAAATCGTCGCAGTCCCCTCCTCGAACCTCCCAGGTTTCCTTGGGGTCCGCTATATACTCGTCCTTCCTTGGATCGGAGACGTAGAATATCCTCTTGGAGACCTCGTTGTATATGGCGAAGACTTTCGTTGCATACGTATTCGGGCCTTCGTATTTCACGACAGAACTCACCGCGATGTTACGAACGCTAGAAGTGTTGAACTCGTTCTGGTAGATACCCCCATCGTGGAATTGAACCCCCGGGTAACATCTCCACTTCTTCTCGAACTCTATTGGCTCCTTGCAGTGGCATACATTCCTAGAGACGTATCCGATCTGGTTCTTCTCCATGCAGAGGAGTTCGCACTGCTCCTCCTGCGAGTAGAGCATGGTGGAAAGCATGAACTCTATGTACTTCAACTCGACAGCCAGACCTATGAGAAGAGCGATTATAACAATAACGAGGAATACCTTTTGCTTGTCAATTGCCATAATAAATATTAAGCTGGTTCCCTATAAAATATCAAGAGGTGATTTTTATCAAGGCGTATGTCGTGACAAACATAATGGGCGTTTTCGCCCTCGAGAAGGACGGGAACGTCGTTACGTACAAGCTGTTCCCGAAAAAACCGGAAGTTATAGCTGATAAACTGCGAAGATCACGAGACGGGGAGATCATAGAGGAAGAGAGAACGGTCCTCAACAAGCTCCGCCTCGCAGGATACAAGGAAGTGATCTGGGACAAAAAGGCGAAAGACGGTTTTATAGCGTGCGTTTACGATCCTGACAACAGGGGGAAGGAAATCGCAAAGAACGAATTCCGAAGACTTGCGACAGAGACACGCTTCGCTACCACGCAGGCAGAGCTTAACGAGATCCTGACGAAGGTTAATGTCATGCTCACAAAAAAAGAGGTTAAGAAGGTGAAGAGTGACAGGGTGATAATGCACGTGATAGGAATAATAGATGATCTTGACTCTTCCCTTAATTCGCTCTCGGAACGTCTCCGCGAGTGGTACGGGATGTATTCACCGGAAACTGTCCGGGACGTTAAGTCTCATGAGAAGTTCATTGAGATGCTTTCGAAGTCAAAAGAGGATGAGAATCTTCGGAAGTTTTCCAAGAACCTTCAGGAACTTTACAGGACAAGGGATTCCCTGTCAAAATACCTCGAAAACGCCTGCAAGCAGACGATCCCAAATCTCTCGGAAGTTGCAGGACCACTTCTTGCTTCAAGGTTGCTTTCCCTAGCGGGAGGGCTGGAAAAGATCGCGAAGCTCCCCAGTTCAACGATCCAGTTGCTGGGGGCGGAGAAAGCGCTGTTCAGACATCTGAAGGGGAAAGGGAAGCCCCCCAAGTACGGGATCCTATTCGGACATACCCTTATCCAGAACGCCCCGAAACCCATGAAAGGGAAGGTCGCCCGCCTGATCGCTGCGAAGATAAGTTTGGCGGCGAAGATAGATCGATTTTCAGATAAGAACGAAGGGAAGAAAATCAGGAAGGATTTGGAGAAAAGAGTTAAGGAATTAGTTAAGGGGTCTGAATGAGAATCAAAATTTTAATTACAGGGGGGAGTATTGATGATCTTGAATATGATTCCCCAGAAAAGGCACCAAAATCCCCAAAGACGTACATCCCAGAACTTCTAAAACGGGCAAGGGTTACTGCTGATCATGACGTTGAAATACTGATGTCAAAAGACAGCAAATTCATCACTGACGAAGACAGGGAAATTATTTTGAAAAAATGTCAGGATTGTGAAGAGGAAAAAATCGTTATCACCCATGGCACCGCGACCATGTCCACAACAGCGAAATATTTAGGGGAAAGGAATCTTCAAAAAACAATAGTATTGCTGGGTTCTGCAGTTCCAGCGAATAAGGAAGATTCTGATGCCTTATTTAACCTCGGTGCTGCCTTGGCTGCTGCCCAGACATTACCCGCTGGTGTTTATGTAACCATGAGTGGGGAGATTTTTTCATGGGACAACGTGAAAAAGAATTCAGATACAGGATTTTTTGAGACAGAAAAGTAATTTATTTCTTCTTCATGAGCACGAACATGTGGTCTTTCTCGTAGGGATCGAGCCTGACCTTATCCAGGATCTTGAAATGTTTTCTGAGTTTCGCGAGCTCCTGTTTGTAGATTTCTCTCGGATCCTTCACAACGTCTATTGACCTCGCCTTTATTGCGATCATGGCGAAGCCGTTTGGCTTCAGGAAGCGATTCGCGTTCCTTATCATTATTGGGGTCTGATCATCCGAGGCGACATCTTCGTAGACAACGTCCACCTTTTCTATCCAGTCGTATTCCTCGGGTTTCCTCGCGTCCCCAAGGATCGGAACTATGTTGCCTCTCTTCTCAGCGATGGGGTTGAGATCGCGCAGGCAGCGTTCGGATATCTCGACCCCGTACACGATCCCTTCCCTCCCTACTATATCGGAAAAGAACGTGGAGGTCTGTCCGAAGGCGATTCCCAGGTAGAGGATTTTTGCCTTCGCCGGCAGGGGAAAGGATTTAAGACCTTTTATTATTGCTGCAGCTGGTTTCGATCTATTGGGATTCCATTCGCGGTATTCGTTCGCCTTCCATGTGATCAGGTTCTTGGAATAGGTTTTGTCACCAGGGATGAGGTTTCTGGTAAACAAACGGCTTCCCTTCCTCCAGATACCTGGGAATATCTGATTCATAATTTTATTTTGAGAAGGTGTCTTAAATTATATTAACACAGTATATTTAGTGTGCATTTTCCATTATTTCTGGGGTTTTTTAAATCAACACTCAGTTTTAAATTGTTAATTATATGTTGATACCCGTGCATACCTGCTATGTTTTGGGGCATGTAAGAAAAGCTCTTTTGTGGCTCGTCAACTAAACCGTCTTCCCTCATCTCCATGAGGGTTACATGAGCATTCTTTCGGTTTACTGGAGTAACTCTAAACAGCCCGTCTATATGCCTTTTAACATCCAAATACCTTGAAAACGGGGAAAGGCGAGAATGTGTAAGGTTTCCTGTTGCCCTGATTTGTCTCCAGAATTCACGGTTTTCTTCTGTATCTTTAGGCATGTCCTTGTAAGGAACGACAAAAACGGATTCTCTGTCATGTTTGGCCGCCTCGTTCAGTGTTTCATCTATTTGTTGCATTTGTGTATCATCCAGAAAGTCAAAGGCTGAAATGTAAAGTTCAAACTCTTTGTCTCTCAGTTTTTTCAAAACAGAATTCTCTTCCCTTTTTGTAAGCAACAGCTGACTTCTGTATCTCTTTATCAACTCTGGTACCATCTCGTCATGAGAGGCGGTAACATGAATGTTTCTCCTCTGTGCATCCTTTTCCTTTAACCTGTCCCTCTGACGATCCTCACGTATATAGATGAACTGGGTTTGTATATCATCTTTCTCGGGTTCCATGTACCCCTGATAGTCACTTCTGTAAACCATATCATAGAGCCAGGGAAAAACAGTATGGGAATACTTTGGTATTACGAAAACTGATTCTATGGGAATTGCTTCTATACCAAGTTTTTTCAATGTGCCCCTTTTCTTCTTATCATAAGGTATTTCTCCCCTAAGTGCCATCTTGAGGAGATATAACCTCTCAAAATAAGTCTTGAAGTCTTCTGGCTTTCGGAGCCTTTTTTTTATGTTCCTGAATATGGGTTCGTCTTCCTTGTTTAATCTTTCTTTGTCTATACTTTTAGGGAAAAATTCAGGAGGGTCAGGATAACCAATCCCTATTACAAGTCCTTTATATTCATTGGGTTTCACTAGACTTTCCATGCAGTAATGTATATCGGCAAGGTGGCCTATTTTAAGATCACCAAACGAAGAGTTGTAAGTAACAACTCTCGTGTTCTTGCCTGCTCCACGTAACGAATCGCTGTTAATGAAATGCATGTTTCACCTACTCAATAAATTCAACAGAGTCTATTACACTATCTCCCGTTCTGTCAAATCCTTTAACCACCCTTAGTATGTTCTCATCACTCTCGTTTTTATTGTTGATTTTATCCATGTTCTTGGTGAGGGCTATCATTGCGGCCCGGGCTCCTCTGGTTCTTAAACCGCCAATTGCCAATATGAAATTTTCTGGATTGAAGGGGTTCTTAATCTTTATTATAAATCCTGTTCTGGGGTCTGTGAACCTTTTATTGGAGTTTTTTGAAATAAATGAAAACTGACCTTCTTCAAGGAATTTGATTGGTAAGTGCTTTTTAATTTTGTCCATGACAACGTTTGTTCTTATGTTTCCTATAAGAATTAAATTTCCTTTAAGATCTTTCTGGTTTACTTCCGTGTCTATCTTGTAATAAGGGAATTTGTATTTGTTTACAAAGCTGCCTATTAATATAGCAAAATCGGTAAGGTACGAACCTTCCTTTGATTTCCTGTCAAACCTTCCGTGTTCGTTTGGGTCACCTATCACTATTTTCGCGGTTAGTTCCCCATCCTCGATAAAGGGGTAGAAGAACTTCATTGCACTGTGATCTCTAACAGAGGGTGATTTTTCCAGGGGGTGTCCATCCTCGTAGAGCTTTGTTGCGATGACAGGGCAGGTCATGGAGTAGATCTTTGCTGTCATACCATATCGTTTCTCTGTTCCGATAGGTTTAACCACTCCGACATCTTCGAGCTTCCGTAAGTGATAGTATATTTTTTGCTCATGTTCCTTCAGGTTTCGAGCCAGATCCATTGCGCACCCAGGAGTATTTACAAGCTCGTTAACGATCCTGAGAGCGAGATCGGAATTAAAAACACTTAACTTTCTTGGCGCGACGACGAGCGATTCGTACGCAACCTTTCCATCTCCTCTGTTTTCGACCAATGAAGCCTTCATATTAACACCCCCCAAAGACATGTTTTTATTATCCACAAGCTTTAAATACTTTTACAAATCCGTTTTTATTAATAAAATTCTGCTTTTAGTACTAAAAGTTTTTTTGTATAAAACATAAACCGATATGTTGAGGGTAAATTTTCCTCCTTTTTCAACCATTAAAAAATTTTTTTTTAATGTCTGTAAAACATTTTAGGAGGGGTATTTAAACCAAAATTTTAACCTATAAAAAGATGGTGGTTAGATGGACCTCTCATTGTGTAAGATCTGTAAGGAGCCGATCTGGAACTTCCTCTGTGTGGACTGCATAGCAGAGGATGTGAAGAAGGTTATACCCAGGGAAGCAATTGAGAATTTTTCCGCTTTCCACAGGGGATTTGCTGGAAATTTTAACAGCCATTACGATCATACCTATTGCCTGAAATGCAGGCATGAGAATTCGGTAACCATCTGTCCTTACTGTTATCTGACCGAAATGCTCTCCATGCTATCGGACAGGGAACCAATCCTGGCGAAGAGAATGGTCAGACTCCTTCCTTTTTACAGACATCCTTACAGCGAAAGGGATGCTAGAACATTAACAGAGCTGAGCAACGAAAAAACAGCTTTCGGTATGTGTGATGAGTGCGGAGAATCTTGTGAATCCCTGGAAAAAAAGGATAACGGCTGGCTATGTGAGGATTGTAGAGTGTGATTATTATGGTGTTCCGTCCTGCCTGGGTAATGCCTGTTGAATGGAAGTGTGGATTTTGCAATTACGTATTTGCAAGTAAAACCCGCCCGGGTTCTTGTCCCTTCTGCCACAAAAAATCCGATATCGAGATATTTGACGACGACCTGAGATTCTCCCTGACAGAAATGGATTAAACAGTTATTTCTACCTCAAATTTTGTATTTTAATCTTTATATATTAATAAATATAATAATTAATTAACCAATTAGTTATAAAATTAATTAATTAAGTGGTTCTATGGTTGATCAAAAAAAGAGCTATACTGCGAAAGAAATCAAGGTGATGGAAGGCCTGACAGCCGTACGCAGGCGTCCGGGGATGTACATAGGCTCAACCGGTCCTCGTGGACTCCATCATCTGGTCTATGAAGTTGTGGACAATGGAGTAGATGAAGCTATGGCCGGGTTCTGTAAAAACATAAACATCACTGTTCACAAGGACAACAGCGTGACTGTCGTGGATGACGGAAGAGGAATTCCGGTGGATAAGCATCCGAGGTTTCCGAGCAAGTCTGCCCTGGAGATTGTTATGACCAAGCTTCATTCGGGTGGAAAGTTTGACCAGAAGACGTATCGTATTTCAGGAGGACTGCACGGAGTAGGAGTATCGGTTGTAAACGCGCTCTCGGAAAAATTCATGGTTGATGTCAAGAGGAACGGAAGGATCTACCACCAGGAATACAAGAGAGGAGACCCCATAACCAAGCTGAGAACGAAAAGTGGGAGATTCCCTTATCAGACGGGAACGAAGATAAGATTCTGGCCTGACAGGAAAATTTTTGAGACAACCGATTTCCATTATGATGTTCTGGTTGCGAGATTACGTGAGGTCGCTTTTCTCAATGCAGGATTGTTCATTTCTCTCAAGGACGAGAGAACAGAGGAGAAGGAGGAGTTTAGGTTTGATGGTGGAATTGTTTCATTTGTTAACTTTCTTAACGAGAACAGGGATTGTCTGTTTGAGAAACCGATATACTTCGAGAAGAGCAGGGGAACGACACAGGTAGGGATCGCAATCCAGTATAACACCGGTTATTCGGAGAGCACGCTCTCATTCGTTAACAACATAAACACAGAGGAAGGCGGAACCCATATAATCGGGTTCAAGAATGCGTTGACCAGGGTTATCAACAAATACGCGCAGGAGAACAAGCTTTTCAAGAACCACGAAAAGCTCTCGGGATCGGACGTTAGGGAAGGATTGACAGCCGTTATAAACATAAAGATGATCAACCCCCAGTTCGAGGGGCAGACTAAAACAAGGCTGGGAAATCCTGAAATAAAAAACATAATGGATTCTGCAGTTTCGGATGGACTGAAAACCTTCATGGATGAAAACCCGAATAAGGCAAGGTTAATTGTTGACAAGGCTATGAACGCCTCCAAGGCGAGGGAGGCTGCCCTGAAGGCAAGGGAGCTCGTACGGAGGAAAAGTGTATTCGAGGGTTCATCCCTTCCCGGGAAGCTGGCGGACTGTTCGGAAAGGGATCCTGCAAAGAGCGAGCTCTACATTGTGGAAGGAGATTCAGCAGGAGGGTCGAGCAAACAGGCACGGAACCGTGAATTTCAGGCTATCCTGCCGCTTCGCGGCAAAATACTGAATGTGGAAAAGGCGAGGCTCGTGAACGTCCTGAAGAACCAGGAGATACAGACAACGACCACCGCGATAGGAACTGGAGCAGGCGAATTCTTCGATATCTCCAAGCTCCGCTATCATAAGATCATAATAATGACCGATGCGGACGTGGATGGCGCACATATCCGAACATTATTGCTAACATTTTTCTACCGATACATGAAAGGATTGGTTGAGAATGGATATGTTTACATAGCTCAACCTCCTCTCTACAGGATCAAGAAGAGGAATGAGGTTCGTTATGTTTACTCGGACAAGGAGAAGAACAGGGTTCTGAAAAAGCTCGGTGGGAACGTTTTAATCCAGAGATTCAAGGGCCTGGGTGAGATGAACCCCAATCAGCTGTGGTCAACCACCATGGACCCCGAGAAAAGGATTTTACTTCAGGTCACGCTGGAAGACGTTGTTGAAGCGGAGAGGATATTCACCACGCTAATGGGAGACAAGGTAGAACCCAGAAAGGAGTTCATCTACAGGAACGCGAAGTTTGTTAAAAGCCTGGACGTGTGATTTTGATGGCTAAAGAGAAACCTAAAGCTGCAGAGAAAAATGAGAAGAATGTGAAAGAACGGATAATCGAGGATGAGATGAAGGAGAGCTATCTCGATTATTCTATGTCAGTAATTGTAGGAAGAGCGCTACCGGACGTGAAGGATGGACTGAAACCTGTGCACAGGAGGATTCTATACGCGATGTATGGCATGGGGATGTTCCATAGCAAACCATATAAGAAATCCGCCAGGATTGTTGGTGAGGTTCTGGGTAAATTTCACCCTCACGGAGATCAGGCTGTATACGATGCTCTCGTTCGTATGGTTCAATCCTTTTCTCTACGATATCCCCTGATCGATGGACAGGGAAATTTTGGATCAATAGACGGTGATTCAGCTGCTGCAATGCGGTACAGCGAAGCGAGAATGGCGAAAGTTTCAGAGGAAATGCTCAAAGATATAGAAAAGGAAACGATAGAGTTTCGAGCGAATTTTGACGGATCTCTTAAGGAACCGGAAATACTCCCATCCAAGATCCCCAACCTTCTGATTAACGGGTCTTCGGGTATAGCTGTAGGTATGGCAACGAATATCCCTCCGCACAACCTGAACGAGGTGGCGGATGGTGTGATCGCAATGATAGAAAACCCAGATCTAACGATTGAGGAATTAATGAACCACGTTAAGGGGCCTGACTTTCCAACAGGAGGGATGATTATAGGGAGAGCGGGAATTGCACAGGCGTATACGACAGGAAGGGGATCAATAGTTGTGAGGAGCCGTGTGGAGATCGCCAGGAAAGAGGACGGGAAGGAAAGGATTGTTGTAAGCGAGATTCCTTATCAGGTTAACAAAGCCAGACTGATAGAGAGTATAGCGGATCTGGTGAGGGAGAGAAGGGTGAGAGGTATCACAAACCTCCGAGACGAATCTGATAAAGAAGGAATGAGGATCATAATTGACGTCTCGAAGAGCGTTCCTGCTGATGTTGTTCTGAATAATCTTTACAAGCACACGCAATTGCAGACCACGTTTGGCGTAACCCTTCTCGCGCTCGTGGATAACCAGCCGAGGGTCCTCACCCTGAAAGAAATGGTTGAGGAATTCATAAAGCACAGGAAAGATGTGGTAACGAAGAGGACGAGATTCGAGCTTGGCAGGGCGAAGGAGAGGGCTCACATCCTTGAAGGATTGATCACAGCGCTGGACAGGATTGATCCGGTTGTGAAAACCATAAAATCCTCGAAAACCGTGGAGGTCGCGAGAAAACGACTGATCTCGAGATTTAAACTTTCCTCCAAGCAGGCCCAGGCAATCCTTGATATGCGTTTACAGAAGCTCGCCTCACTCGAGCAGAAGAAAGTGAAGGATGAGCACAAGGATTTATTGAAACTGATCGCTGAGCTGAAAGATATTCTGAAACACGAGAAAAAGATCTACGGGATAGTTAAGGACGAGATGAGCGATCTGAAAAAGAGATACGGAGATGTAAGAAGAACGGACATAATGGACACAGGGGAAGGTATAGAGGAGTTGGAAGATGATCGTCTGATAAAGCAGGAGGATGTTGTGATTACGTTTTCAAAGGATGATTACGTCAAAAGGATTCCGCTGGAAGAGTACAAACGCCAGAGGAGAGGTGGAAAAGGGATCATAGGGACCCGGACGAAAGAAGGCGATATCGTGAAAGAGCTTTACGTTACGAATACGCATGATTACCTTTTGTGTTTCACGAACAGGGGAAAGGTTTACTGGATCAAGGCATATCGCATCCCGGAGGTCGGAAGGTATGCAAAGGGAAAGCCGATCGTGAATCTGCTCAGGGTTGAAAGAGGTGAAAGGGTTGAGGATATCATACCCGTAAAGAAATTCGAGGAAGGGAAGTTTATTTTCTTCGCCACGAAAAAAGGTCTTGTCAAGAAGACGCCTTTGCTGGCTTACAGCAGGCCGCTTTCCTGCGGGATCCGAGCGATAAAGCTCAGGGAGGAGGATGATCTCGTGGAGGTGAGGTTAACGGATGGTGAAAGAGAGATTATAATAGGGACGGAATTAGGGCAAGCCATTAAATTTAATGAAAATCGTGTAAGACCTACTGGTAGAAATACAATGGGAGTTATAGGAATAAGATTCAAGAAAAAAGATGATAAAG
>JABAOH010006659.1_pt1 | contig 35050 bp, 26 predicted proteins | sample 7062181 | NCBI WGS metagenome assembly JABAOH01 (sample SAMN14538630, study PRJNA623070) | marine sediment metagenome | biome: marine biome [ENVO:00000428]; feature: marine pelagic biome [ENVO:01000023]; material: deep marine sediment [ENVO:00002113]; isolation source: pool of 5 deep marine... | reverse complement strand
CGGCCTCGGGCGCCGTGGCGGGCCTGGTCTGCATCACGCCCGCCGCCGGCTTTGTAAACCCCATGCCGGCCTTGATCATGGGGGCCGCGGCTGGCGTCGTCTGCTACTTTGCCTGCGGGGCGGTGAAGAGCAGCTTTGGGTACGACGACTCGCTGGACGCCTTCGGGGTCCACGCGGTGGGGGGCACCCTGGGCGCCGTGTTGACCGGCGTCTTCGCCACCCGTGCCTGCTGGGATATCGATAACGGCCGGCCGCTGGGATTGATCGAGGGCGAAACGCGGATTCTGATCGGCCAGGTCGTGGCCGTCGTCGTGACCTGGGTGTTTGCCCTCGTGGCGACATTTATCATCCTCAAGGTACTGGATGCCATCATGGGCCTCCGCGTATCCCAGGAAGACGAAGTTCAAGGGCTGGACCTGACCCAACACGGGGAAGAAGGTTACATCTTTGTTTAGTTAAAACGCTGCTGCGTTTGAGGAGTATGCGATGAAAAAAGTCGAAGCGATCATTCGTCATTTCAAACTCGAAGATGTGAAGAACGCCCTCTCGGAACAGGGCGTTTCCGGGATGACGATTACCGAAGTCCGCGGGTTCGGACGGTCGAAAGGTCATACGGAGATGTACCGCGGAACCGAGTATGCGGTCGACTTCGTGCCGAAGGTCAAGCTGGAAGTGGTGGTGGCGGACGACAGCCTGCAAACGGTGATCGACACCATCATGCGCAGCGCGCAAACCGGCCAGATCGGCGATGGCAAGCTCTTTGTTTCGGAACTGACCGACACGGTTCGTATTCGTACGGGAGAAACGGGCGAAGCGGCGCTCTGATTCATCTCACCCCGCGGTCTATAATATAGGCGGGCGCTCAGGGTATGCACGGAGGCTGCCCCCAGCGCCCGCCGTCTTCTGGACCCAGGGCTTTCTCTCCCGATCTTCCCGATGGAATCCGGCACGAATTTACGATCCGCCGTACTTGCCGCTCAACAGCAACTCCAGCGGGGCCGCAACCTGCTGCGGCAGCAACACCAGCAGGGTTCGCCTGGTATCCAGGTCTGTGCCCGGCTGACCGAGCTGGTCGACACGGTCGTGCTGCAGCTGTTTCAACTGGCGCTGGAGGAACTGTACGGGCCGCCGGGGGCCGAACAGCGAGAGATGGTGGAGAAACATGTCGCCCTGGTAGCCCACGCCGGCTACGGCCGCCGCGAGATGGCACCCTTCAGCGACGTCGACCTGATGATCCTCTACCGTCCGACGGTCCACCGCCAGATCGCCCGTCTGGCAGAACGCCTGGTGCGCGACATTTGCGATACCCGGATGATCCTGGGGCAGAGCGTTCGTACGCCCCAGGAGGCTATCCGCCTGGCTCGACAAGATCCCCAAATCCTCACCTCTTTGACCGACGCACGACATCTGGCCGGCGAGGAGGAGATCACGCGCAAGTTCCTCAAAAGGCTCTCCGTGACCGCAGCGCGTCGCGCCAAATTTCTGCTACCGCTGATCGACGCCGAACGGCGTGAGGAACGGCAGCAATACGGCGAAACGGTCTACCTGCTGGAACCGAATGTCAAACGTTCGCGCGGCGGCCTCCGCGACATCCAACTCGTGCGTTGGATCGGCTTCTGCTGCTACGGCACGACCGATCCCGACGGGCTATTTTTGGTTGGGGCGCTGAGCCAGGACGAACGGGACAAGCTGCGGGGGGCCACTGAATACCTGTTACGGATTCGTAATGAATTGCATTTCCAAGCCGGCAAAGTACAGGATCGGCTGAACCGAGCCGAACAAATGCGATTGGCCGAGCTGTTTGGCTTTACGCACCAGGACGGCCTGCTGCCTGTGGAACAGTTCATGCAGGAATATTTCCGCTACACGCGAAATGTCCGCTACATTTCGGCTCGGTTCCGCGCGAACGCCGATCGTCCTTTATGGGTGGCCGGCCTGGTGGGTACTTTGTTGAGCCACCGCCTGGATAAAGAATATCGAGTTGGCCCGTATCGGATCGTGGCCACCCCCTACGGCCTGCGGAAACTGCGGAATGATTTTGGCGAAGCGTTGCGGCTGGCCGAGCTGGCTACGCAATACGACAAACGGATCGGGCATGAAACGTGGGAAGCGGTGCGGGAAGCGGCGGCACGAGCGCCCGCGGAGATCTCCCCGGAAACGGCCAACCGCTTTTTGTCGCTCCTCTCCCGCCCCCCCCAATTGTTCCGCATCCTGAATCGCCTGCACGAATTGCAGGTGCTGGAAAAGTTTATCCCGGCCTTTCGTCGAGCGCGCGGGTTGCTGCAGTTTAACGAGTACCATAAGTACACGGTGGACGAACATTGCCTGAGAACCTTGGAATCTGCCACGTCGTTCGCTCGCGACGACGGGCCTTTGGGTGAAGTCTACGGTGCGATCCAAAACAAACACGTGTTGCATCTGGCAGTGCTGTTGCACGATCTGGGCAAAGGCTATACCGAGGATCACAGCGAGGTCGGTCGGCGGATCGCCGCGGAAACGGCAGAACGGCTGGGGTTGCCCACCCACGAACGGGAACAGCTACAGTTCCTGGTCCACAAACATCTCCTGATGACACACCTCGCCTTGTGGCGGGACATCAACGACGAACAGGTCGTATTGCAGCTGGTGCTGGAAGTCGGGTCGCCAGACGTCCTGCGAATGTTGTACATCCTCTCGGCGGCTGACCTGGCCTCGGTAGGACCCGGCGTGCTGAATGACTGGAAAGTGCAGCTGCTGACCCAACTGTTTCAACGGACGATGGAACGTCTCTCCAGCGAAGATCCGCTGCGCAGCAGCCGGGAGGAACTGGTGCGTTGTCGCCGCATGGTCACGGCCCAGCTGAAATTCGAACCCGATCAGGCCTGGTACGCCGATCAGGTCGCCGCCCTGCCGCCCGCCTACCTGCGGGGAACCCCGCCGGAAACGATCGCCGCCACGCTGCAGCAGGCTCACGGGCTGGCAACCGGCGAGGCCCTGGCATGGGGCGAGGTCTGCGGCGATCACGGTTTTTTGGAGTTCGTGGTCTGCACTTACGAATCGATCTGCACGGGCATCTTCCACAAGCTGACCGGCGCCCTGACCGGCGCAGGACTGGAAATCCTCTCTGCCCAGATCAATACCCTGGCGCATGGCCTGGTGCTGGACCGCTTTCACGTTGTGGATGCCGAATATGCCAGTCGCCCGACTGCCGAGCGGATCGATCAAATCGCGGACGGCCTGGTGGCCGCTCTCCGCACCGGTGACGGCGTACCTCGTTTTCGCCAACGGTGGCAAGCCAACCGCCCAACTGCCTCAACGTTGTCCCCCCTTCCGGTCCGCGTGGTGTATGACAACACCACTTCTCACGATGCGACCATCCTGCAAATTTTTGCTCCCAACAGGACCGGTCTGTTGTACGCGATTGCTCGCAAGCTGCACGACCAGGGACTATCTGTCACCACCGCCAAAATCGGCACCCAGCTGGACCAGGTCGTCGACGTCTTTTACGTCACCGATTCGGCCGGGGCCAAGATCGAATCGGCGACCCGCCTGGAAGAAATTTGCAGTCAGCTGTTGCACACGGTCGAAGAAGTGTCCGCCAACACCCCCGCAGACGCGCCGCAGGCCTCCGACCCGGTCGATCATTGACTGCGGGTCTGTCTCGCCGTGGAAAACCTGCAGTCCCTCCGACGGCGGGTCGCAAATCCGCCCTCCCGGTTGGTCTCTGCGTGGTGGGAGAATGGCAGGTTGGGATGCGCGCTTTGAGATAGTTGAGCGTGTGGGGGAAATAGACGTTTTCGAATCGGAGCTGGAATACCGCCAGCCTGAATTTTTGCAATGCCGCGGCAGCCAGAGTCGCCCAGACTTTCAGCACGGGTAGGCATTGCCAAAACTCGGAGTGCGTTTTCGCTGCTTGAAAATCGAGCGTCAAAAAACCGCTCGCCCCGATTTTCCCTCAGGCCGTCTGCCGTGCGACGGCTGGTGAAAGACGCGAGCTAACATGGCGGACAAACGTCCGGCATCTTCGCTGTTTTTTTACGAGCGATACTGCAACATGGCCTGCCGCCACTGGGCTTCGAATTTGTCCAGGGGCATATCGACCATCGCTTCAAAACGTCGGACCGGGTCGTGGATTTGCGAGTCGATTTTCAGGTAACGATCCAAAGCCTCGCTATCCAACGTGCGGCCTTCGAAAATCAAATAGAAAGCCAGGCCCCAGGAGTAGAGGTAGAGTCGATTCGAGCGACGTGCTTGCTCGCCGTGCTGGACAAGAAACTCTTCAGCGGGGGCGGTGATCAGTTCTACCAGCGGCAACACCTGGGGGCCTCGCAGTTCCCTTTGCAAGGATGCCAGGCGCGTCGGATCGGGGGCATCCAGCCGCAGAAGCCCCGCATCCAGCAGGCCACTCTCAAAGACCTGAGCCAGCCCCTCGTTCAGCCAGGCGGGCACCTTGTACCTGGTTCGGTCGAAGACGTAGTTCTCCAGATAGGCATGGAACGCTTCGTGGTACAACACGCGAAACTTTTCCTGAACAATCGCCTCATTTTCGCGTTCCGCCAAACGAATGGCCGCCTCTTTCGGCTCGCGCAGCTTCCGTTTCCACTCGCTCCTGGCAGCCTTGCGCAAGTCGCGAATCACGTCTTCATCGTGACCCGCCTCCCGCAGCTGGTGGGTCAGCCGGGTCAGGATCGTCTGCAACTGCTCATCCCGCTGCTCTAATTTTTCCCGCAGTTGCCGGTGGTGCTGGCGTATCTCCTCCAGGCGTTGGCTGAGGGCCGCTAATTCCCCACCGGCAATGATTTCGTTTTTCTGCACATCGAAATAAGCTGCATGTTCAATGCGGAGCGCGGCCCGCTGCTGGAAAGCCAGATATTCCTGCTGGGTGTTCAGCAGGACGATCCGCGGCGGCGACGGTGGCTCGTGCTGCGGCCGGATGAAGGTGCGAAACCCCGCCATCATCTGTTCGACCCGCACGACCACCTCCCGCGTGAGGGGTTCGTCCGCCGTGCTGTCCAGGGTGAACCAGGGGCCCTCGTAGTGAAGGTGCTCAACATCATCCTGGCTGCGAACGGTCAGGTGGATCTGCTGCCGGAGGGCGGCGGCAATTTTGGTTCGTTTGCGAAAGGCAAAAATGCGCCGCTGCAATTCGTGGCGCTCCACCGTATCCAGCCGCTGAATCTGGGCAATCTCTTCGCGATCAATCCAGCGGACCAGCAGGTACATCGGCCGGCCCGGCTTGCGTCCTACCTCGACCAGTTCCACCCGCCGCGAGTCCGCTTGGCGAATCAAGCCCTCCAGCCGCCGCCCGTCGTGCAGCACCACCTGATCGGTCGGCCAGCGGGCAACCTCCCGCACATCAACCCCGACCGCCGGCTGCCAGTCTTCTTCAGCCAGCCCGTCCCAGCTGGGCAGCAGGCTGGCAAACAATATCCACAAGAAGATTCTCATCATCAGGCATTCAAGCTGACGCCGGGGCGATCCGCCACGTGGACCCAGACGTGCACATGCGGCGCGCCGCGGAAGTACCACACAAAGGCCGGGCCCTCCAAGCGCCAGTTGTCCCACACACGATCACCACCTAGATCAGGTTCGCGGTAGAAGGCCAGCCCACAAGCCTCCAGGCCCCCCTGGGCTGTCAGGCACTGCAGCACCTCGTGGCGATCGTCCTGGCGGTAGGGCTCGATCAGCTTCCGCAGCACCTTTTGCACTTCCTCCCGCTGGTCGGCCGACAATTCGCTGACCGGGATACCCGGCCGCGGCCCCTGGGGACCGCGAAAACCGACGGCGCTCTCCCGCGGAGAACGGTCCACCAATGCCATTTTTCGCTGCCGCCCGTCCAGCATTTCGAATACCTTGTTGGCAGCCACCGCCTGAGGCCAGAAAACGTTGCCCGGATGGTCTGCCTTTTCGTGAAAACCGCCCGCGGCATGGCCGTAGAAGATCGGGCCTCCAAACGCCACGTGCTGGGCCGAATTCCCATCACAACGCAGCGTGATGTGTCGGCCCGTCATCACAAATTCAAACTTATCCTCACCCGGCTGGCCAAAAATGGCGATCGATTGCCGATTGCCAAAACCGCCCGCGTCGTCCTTCAGCTGCTGATCGATCCGGCCATGCCAGTCGGGCTGGATGATCCCCTCGAAGATCTCACGAACCATCGCTCGCTGCGGGCCGCTAAAAAACTCGCTGTTAATGCTGGGCCGCGTCACGTTCCAGTTGTTGGAGATGTAGGTCCGCAACAGGCCGCGCCGCGGGTGTCGGTAGTCCCAATCAAAGCAAACCTGCCGTTGTTGCTGGGCAGACAGCGACTCGTACAACCGCCTGACCACCGTCTCGGCAGCCGGTAACGGTCTCGTAACGGCCGGATCGGCTGCGGCGGCGAACGCCGGCGATGGCAGGATCGGCAGCCCGCCGGCGGCCACCGCAGCGGTCACCAGAAACTGCCGCCGGCTGACGGCATCGCCCCCTGTTCCATCAAGAAGACGCGCGGCAGCGTCAAGCGAATCGGTCATGCAGAGGCTCCCGGCAGGATTTGTTGCTGGCAGGCGAAGGCTTCAGCCGGAATTTCACCAGCCAACGCCGCCGGCAAGCAGAACGACAAGCAGTCCGATGGAATTATATCAGACACCAGGCATCTGCCGGGCAGGAAACAGTCGGCGGGACCGGGAAAAGGCGGGGGTGGAGGAGGTGAGCGATGATTTCCAGGGTGTCCACCAGGCGGGGCCCGCTGCGATTGACGTACGCATTCCCATCCACCGCCAGTACGCGACCGTTGCGGACGGCGTCCACATCCGACCAACCCTCCAGGCCGGAAAGAAAACGCGCCTCGCGGACCGTCCGATCCAGATCAAAGCCGCAGGGGCTGACAAGGATAACCTGGGGATCGAATTCCCGCACCTCCTTCCAGGCCGTGTAGCAGCTGTGGCGACCGCCCGTCACCAACGGGCAAGCGCCCCCCGCCAGCTGCAACAATTCCGGCACCCAATTCGCGGCTAAGATCAGCGGATCTATCCATTCGATCATGACGGTCCGCGGCCTGTCGGCCGCCGACAGCCGATCCGTTCGCCGCTTGACGGCGGCGATGCGGCGGCTGAGCGAATCGATCAGTGCGTCTGCCGCGCCTTCACAGCCCGCCGCACAGCCCACCAAGCGGATGTCGGCCAGCACGGCGTCCAGCGAGGTGGGGTTCAGCGCTACCACGGGAATCGGGCGGGCGGTCTCCAGGCCTTCCACGGCGGTCAGCACGTCACGGTATCCGACGGCACACACGTCGCATTGTTTTTGGGTCACAATCAAGTCGGGTTCGCAGGCGGCCAAAGCCTGTTGGTCAAGGCTGTACAACGGTCCGCCCTGACGGCTGACCTGCCGCACCTGGGCGTCGATCTGCCGGCTGCTGGCTGCCGTCTGGATGTGGCATGTCGTCACGCGACGCTTGGTCGCCACCTCGGGCGGATAATCGCAGTCGTGGCTGACTGCGACCAGGCGATCCCCCAGACCCAAGGCGCACACCATTTCGGTGGCGCTGGACAGCAGGCAGACGATCCGCCGGGGGGGAGTCGCGTCCAGGTTCATCGGCAATCTCACTTGAGGGGACCCACGGTGACGGCTGCCATTCTAAGCCGCGGCAGCACAGGCGTCACCTGACCCTCCACCCGGTCAGCGGTGCCTCTTCAAACCGGCGCCCCAGTTCGGTAGGCTAGAGGTGAACACAACAACTAGCCGACTGGTGGCGTGGCCTGATGTAGCCGAATTTGTGAGAATTCGGATCGTCTCGGCGGTCACCAAGGCCAGCGACTGAAGTCTCTCGACTTTGGCTACCATTCGGCTAAAGTGTTACGACACAAAAAATAGCCGTTGACGGCGGATATTTCTCTGGGTGCGTTGCGGGGAATGGTGCGTTGCGGGGAATGATGAGCGATCCTTATTTTCAACAGCTGTTTGCCGAGCGGATTGGTGGCGCTGGCTACGGGAAGGGTACGGAAATCTACAAGTTCGAAAAGATCAAGCGTGCCAAGCGGACGGCGCTGGCCGAACATCCCGATCGCGCCTTGATCGATTTTGGCATCGGTGAAAACGACGAGATGGCCGATCCGACGGTGCGGGAGGTGATGGCCCAGCAGATCAACAAGCCGGAAAACCGGGGCTATGCGGACAATGGGATCCCCGAATTCAAACAGGCTGTGGCGCGTTTCATGGGGCGGATTTTTGACGTGCAACTGGATCCAAACATGGAGGTCAACCACTCGATCGGCTCCAAGCCGGCACTGGCCATGTTGCCGGCAGCCTTTGTTAATCCTGGCGACGTGACCTTGATGACCGTGCCGGGTTATCCGGTGGCAGGCACCTACAGCAAGTATTTTGGGGGCAACGTCTATGCGTTGCCGTTGCGGGCGGAAAACGACTTTTTTCCCGATCTGGATGCGATTCCGGCCGATGTCTGCCGAGCGGCCAAGCTGCTGGTGTTGAACTACCCCAACAGTCCGACCGGCAAAACGGCGACACCCGAGTTTTTTCAGCGGGTCATCGACTTCTGCCACCGCAACCAGGTTGTCGTAATCCAGGACGCCGCCCACATCATGCTGAGCTTTGACCAGCAGCCTTTGAGCTTTTTGTCGGTGCCGGGCGGCAAGGAGGTGGGTGTCGAAGTCCATTCGCTCTCCAAGGGATTCAACATGATCGGCTGGCGGATGGGCTGGGTCTGTGGGCACCAACGGATCGTGCAGGCCTTTGCGGACGTGAAAGACAACACCGACTCCGGCCAGTTCATCGCCATCCAAAAGGCGGCCATCGCGGCGCTGGATAATGACGAGATCCCGCGCCGCGTGCGGCAGAAGTACCAGCGGCGGCTGACGCGGCTGGTCCAGACGCTGCGCCGCTGCGGGTTTGACTGCCAGATGCCCGGCGGGACCTACTTTTTGTACACGCCTGCCCCCAAGGGGGTCCGGGGCGGGCCCACTTTTGATTCGGCCGAAGCCGCCAGCCAGTATCTGATTAGCCAGCATTCGATCTGTACCGTTCCCTGGGATGACGCCGGGGCCTTTCTGCGTTTTTCGGTCACCTACGAAGCCGAGGACGAAACGGCGGAAGAAGCGCTGATGGCGGCAACGGAAGCTCGGCTGAGCCCCTTGGAATTCCTCTTCTGAGAGCCGCCGGGTGGCCTTCGCCAAAGCACCGTCCAATCCGTATACTGAATAACCTGTGAGGGTTTTACGCGAAATTTCCAAGTAGGAGGTGAGCCAGATATGCGAGAGCGCGTTGCGGCCATTTGCGGTTTTCTGTTTGTGGGTACGATTCTGATCGGCGGCTGCAGTTCCGATCGTGGTGGCGGCAGACTTTCGCTTTCCGAGCAGCGAGACGAGGCGCAGGCAATTCAGGATCCCGCTCAACGCAGCGAGGCCCTGGTCAACGTGGCAAAAAAATATGTCACTGCAGCCGACCTGTCGGGCGCCCTCGATTGTCTGCGAAAGGGCACCGAGGCCGCCCAGGACATTCCCCTGGAACAAGAGGCGGCCGAACGGGTGCGGGCGTACATGAATCTGGCCGCGGCGTGGTATCAGGCCGGAGATCAGGAATACTGCGAAAAAGCCTACGAAGAAGCTAAAGACTCCCTGGAAGAGGTCGACGACCCGGCCCAAAAAACCGAACTGCTGATCGACCTGGCCCTCTTGAAAATAGAAATTGAAGAAACATCCGATGCGGCCGAAGACCTGGAGTCTGCCCAGGAACAGTCGGAAGAGATCTCCGACATCTACGTCCGCATCGAAATGCTGTCCTGGGTGGCCTACGGACACAAAAAACTGGACGATCAGGAGGAAGCCCGCGCTGTCATGGACCTTGCGAAAGATCTGGCCAAAGAAGAGGAAGCCCCCGGTGACCAGGCCCGCTTGCTGGCGGTGGTCGGCCGCGAGCAGATCAGTTCCCTGGCTGACGAAGCGGCCGGCCTGGAAACCCTGGAAGAGGCAGCCACAATCGCCCGCTCGATCGAGGATAACGCCTACCTGCAGGGCAGCGTGCTAGTCGATATCGCCGAGAACTATCTAAAGGTCGGCCAAAAAGAAAACACCCGCCAGCTGTTGAACGAGGCCGACGAGATCAGCCAGGGGAAATCGGAATGCAAGCCGGTCCTGGAAAACATCGAAAAAGTCCGCAGCCAACTGTAAAGCAACCGCTCGCCCTTTCCACAGCCCCCAGACCGTTTGATGGACGAACGGTCGGGTCGTCCGCCGCCCCAGGGCGAGAGGCTACAGCCTCAAGCGCCAGCCCCAGGAACCTGAATCCGATCAAAAACCAGCCGCCCAGCGGCGACAGCCGCTTCCACCGTCTTGGGCCTGGCCCGGATTTCTCACCAACGACCTGGTCAGCCGGGGTGACTCTTTGCCTGGCCGTCGCACAGCGGCCGGCTGGCCGGAAATCCGGGGCAGACAACCAGCGCATCTCGGCTGTGCTGTTGGCCAGAGGTCAGCGAAACGGGCAGGCCGGGCAACGGCAACCGGCCGGGGTACTGTCGCCCCCATCACCCTCCCGGGACGGCTGTGGGCCCGCTTACAACAAATGCCGAGCCTTCACTTGGAGGTAGCGGTTGACCAGGGGTGCGGTCATCTCTTCGGGGAACACATCCAGGGCGAGCACCCCCTTGCTTTCCAAGTCGCTCAGGACCTGATGCCGCCACGAGAGGATAGAGGCCGCCGCCCCCGCTTGAAAAATATCTAGCTTCCGACCCGGCTGACCCTCCACGGCTTGAAACAGGTGCTGGTCGCGGAGCATGACCCCCAGGGGCAAATGCCTGCCGACCAGCGAACCCAGGTACCGTTCGATTTGGTTCGCGTTCACCTCGTCAATCAGGTTGGTGATCAGGACCACCAACGCTCGTTTGCGGCAATGAGCGGCCAGGTAGAGAAAAGCCTGGTCGTAACGCGATTCGACCAGCTGTGGGGTGCGGTCATAGCAGGCGTGCAGCAGCCGGTTCATCTGGCTGCCGCCACCCCGGGGGGGCACGTAGCGGCTTATCTGGTCGGCGAAACATAACAGGCCGACCGAGTCCCCTTGGCGGAGGGCGACGTAACTGAGCATCAACATGGCGTTCAGCGCATGGTCCAACAGGCTCAGCCCGCCGGCCAGGTTGGTCATCATCCGCCCACAATCGACCAGAAAGATCAGCCGCTGGCTCTGGCTTGACTGGTAATCCTTGACCGTCAACTTGTTGCGCCGCGCGGTCGCTCGCCAGTCCATGTGCTTAAAATTGTCGTCGCGCGTGTAGTCCCGTAAGCGTTCAAAATCGTGGTCCTGTCCGACCTTTCGCACACGCCGGACGCCGATCTGGGCGAGCCGGTTGGTGCGGGCCAGGAGGGCGTACTCGCCCAGCTGCTTCATGTCTGGATAGACGTGAATCTGGCTGGGGCAGGGGTACGGTAGAAACCGCTGCCACAATCCGCAGCGGCTGCGGACGCGGAGGAAGACGCAACCCAGCTGGTAGGCACCCCGCGTCGTGGGCCGCATGTCGTAATGCAACGTCGAACGGCTGTGCGGCTGCAGCACCACAATAAAATCTTCCGGCCGCGCGGCCAGGTCCTGGTCGACGTCGTCGCGAATCCAGGCCATCGTTTCCCGTGGGCGTAAATTGCTGACGGTCAAGGTGACGCGGTGTGCCTTGGCAATCGAAGCAATCTGACCCACCTGCCGCTGGACCGCAAAATCTTGTCGGCGCGGCAAGGTCCCCAGGTCCGCGATCGCCAGGCCAACCACCAGCGCGTCGACAAAAATCAATGGCCAGGGGAGGTGAAAGTCGTGGCCCAGGACGGGGATCACGACCGCCGGGACCCGATCGCTGCCCAGCAACACCAGCAGCACCGACAACAGGGCCGGCACGGCGCAGAGATACAGCAACGGCCGATGCGGGTAAGCGTGCAGGAAGCGACCCAAAGCGGCCAGTACCAGTACCAACACCGCGAGCAGCAGGATGGTGATCACAGCCGGGGCACCTCGACGGTGCGCATCATCTCGCGCAGCAGATCGTCCACATGATGCCCCTCCACTTCCGACTCGGCCGTCAGCATCACGCGGTGCCGCAGGGCTGGCAAGGCGATTTCGACCACATCGTCCGGCACGGCATAATCGCGACCCCGAAAGGCCGCCAACGTCCGGGCTCCCTGCATCAAGGCAATCCCCGCTCGCGGCGAAGCCCCCATGTGAAACGCGGTCCACCCGCGCGTCTGGCGCACCAGCGAATTGATGTAGTCCAGCAAGCGATCGTCGATGTGCACTTCACCGCACAGACGGGTCACCTCCAGGATCTCCTGGGGACCGGTCACCGTTTTCACATTCGACTCCAGGTGCCGTTCCAGGTCGATCTGCGCACGGTGCATCTTCAAGACATCCGCCTCCTCCCGCTCGCTGGGATATTCAGCGACAATCTTGAACATAAAACGGTCCAGCTGCGCTTCCGGCAAGTTGTAGGTACCTTCCGATTCAATTGGGTTTTGCGTGGCCATCACCAGAAAGGGCCGTTCAATCTTGTGGCGCACTCGGTCCACCGTCACCCGGTACTCCTGCATGATCTCCAGGAGGGCTGCATGCGTCTTGGCCGGCGAGCGATTGATTTCGTCGGCCAGCAGCAATTGGGTGAAGACTGGCCCGGCACGAAATTCGAACTCCTGGGTCTTCATGTTGTAAATCGGAGCACCCGTCAGATCGGATGGCATCAGGTCGGCGGTGAATTGAATGCGGCCGAATTTGCAGCCCAGCACCTGGCCCAGGGTCCGCACGAACAGCGTCTTGCCCAGGCCGGGAACACTTTCGATCAAGACGTGACCGCCGGAAAACAATGCCACCAGCGTCCCCTCGACCAGTTCGTCCTGGCCCACGTAGATCTGGCGTACCTGTTGGATGATCCGGTCGTACAAATCCTTGGTCCGCGCGACCGATGGCGAGGGCGCGACAGCGGCCGCCCGGGGCGGGGCAGCCACCTCCGTTCCGTCACCGCCCGCCGGCGGGCTGCTGAGCCCGCTGGCCGAGGGGACGGCGGACGGCGGCGGGGGCGGCGATACTGCGGCGGGCGAGCGGCCTGCCAGCTGGTCCCGGAGGGGCACCCGCATCACGCCGTTGCACTGCGGACACTTCACACTCGCACCGGCCGACCCCTCCGTCACGCTGAGCATTCGTCCACAAGTCCGGCAAGCAAACTCGATGCCGGCTGCTGCACCTTCGACAGCACGATCCGCGTGAGATGGTCTGTCAGTCATTCATGCTCCCTTGTCGCCTTTTTTCCCATCCGAGATCTGCTGTCGGTAGTGAGCGAGACTGGCCTCCACGAAGTCTCGATCTCCGGTCCGTTCCAGCAGGGCGCCCAGCGCGTCCACATGTTTGCCAAAATCGGATAACCCGGCACGGGGCGGCCTGACCGGTCGACCGAAAATCGGCCAGCGGGCCAGACATAGTATGATGCCCAGGGCCACCACATGAAACAGGATGACATCCAGGGGTCGTTGTCCGAAAAGGCTCAAGCCGCTTGGTATGCTGGCTGAAGGCTCCTTGTCGGTGATGGACGGCCCCCCTTTGGTGCTTTCCAGGAAAACGACCGTCTGAGGCGGTTCCAACTGTTCCACCAGCCGGCCCGCCAACTTGCGATGCTGGCGATTGACCAGCGGCAGGTTCAAGAGGAACGATCCATTGGCGATTAGCACGATGTGGCTACTGGATTGCGGATCGTATGGCTGCTTGCTGACGAGGATCTCCTTTCCGGACCGCAACAGCACCTCGTTGGCCTGCGGTTTCAGAAAAAGCGTAGCCTCGGCCTTTTCGGGGGCCTCTGCCAGCGCCACGCCATCCGCCTCCGCACCTTCTTCTTGGCCCCACAAGGCCTCCGCTTGGGCCCTGGCCTTTTCTGCGACATCCCGCGGGGTGGGCCCCGGCCCTGGGTGCCAGTTCTCACCGTAGTCGGTCCCGTAGCGCTTGGGCCGCAGGCGGCTGCGAAGTTCGATTTCCACGCCGCCGGCGTCCACTTTGTCGCTGAACGGGCCCTGCAAGTTCTTGACGGTCTTCAACGGCGACCTGTTGTCGACCTGGAACCAGCGGCAATCGGCCGTTTTGGGCATCAGGCGGCGGTCCTTATCGTACGCCGTCTGGGCCTCGGTACGGCGACTGCGCAGTTCGCCAACTTGCTTTGCTGGCGCGGTGGGTATCACCTTGTCGTAATATCCGGGCGCGGCATCGAAATCGCGGCCCACATAGATCAGCGTCCGGCCACCCTGCCACAGCCATTGGTCGAACCAATCCATCACTTCCGGCGAAGGGGGCGCGAAGTCGTCCGGTGCCCAGACGATCACGTCGGCCTGCTTGGCCAACGTACCCGTCAGGAATCGCTTGGAGCGGACGCGATGGCCGGCACGCGAGAAGAGCCCGGCCAGCACCGCTGTCCCATTCACACTGTCCTTGCCAAACATGCCTGAGCGTCGACCGTACATCGTTTCAATCTGTTCGTCACCACAGCCGGTAAGGGACAGGCTCAACACCGCCGCCAGCAGCCAACGGACCGGTTGCCGCGGTCCCCCGCGGAAAAAACTTTTGTCAGCGAACATAATTCCACCTACCCCTGCGAACCTGCCGCCTGTTCGATAAGTGTTTCGAACTGACCCATTCGATTCCAAACCGCCTCGAATCGTTCACGTTCCAGTTGACGCCGACCGAAGAATGCGTCTTCAAACAAGACCGTCGCACTTTCTACCAGACCCTGCAGCGAACCCCAGCGGCCAACCTCTCGCAAGTACTGGCGGTTGGTCTTGCCTTTGGCCAGACGGATCAGATTACGCCGGTCCAATTGCAACAACAGGTGGCTGTACAGGTAGATGATCGCCTCGCTGTAATTGCCCGCCAGGTATTGCTGGCCCGCGGAATGCAACAAGTCGGCTGCCGGCCGGCGCACCCGCACCGGCAACTCCTCCACACGATCGACCTGGTCTCCAACGGGATGCTGAGCGACATCGGTCTGGTCGCCCGCCGTATTGCGTTCCCTGGCCAGATAAGCGCGTACCAGAAGGAAGACGATCACTCCCAGAATCATGATGATGCCGATCCACGCCAGCGGGGTAAGCCAGTCGCCAGACGGGAAAGTGAACCAAGAGCGGCGGGATTCGGCAGGCCGGGGCGGCTGCACCCGGATGCGACGCACGTCATCGGCGCGCGTGTCGTACCACGAATACTCACCGGTCCGTCTCAGCGCCTCCCGCCCGGCCTCCACCGCGTCCTCCTCGCCGACCGCCAGATCGGCCGGGAGGGCCAGCGACAGCAGCATGGCTGCCAGCAGGCCCGCGGCAGACCGCGGCGGACCGCAGGCCATGGAGGGATCGAGCCGAGCGGGTGCTCGTGCGTTCCCTGTCCAGGCACGGTGGTAACGCGTGTGGATTTTCATACCAGTTGTCCAGCCAGCCGCGAGCCCTCGGCACGCATCTTCAGCTCGATCTCCCAGCCTTCGCGGCGAATTCGCACATCCAGGTAGCAGAGAAACCGCACCACGATGAAGTAAAAGACCGTCGTCCAGACGGCGATTTCCCAGAACAAGAGGTAGACCAGCCGCGAGAGTTCAAAATTTCCCGTCATCCAGAAGCGAGTCCACCACATGGCCAGAAACAGGATGCCGATCATGGCGCTGCCAAAGGCGGCGCAGAGCATCCAACGACCCAGCAAGTCGCCGAAACTGGCGGAGTGGAGCGTTTTGCTGCGGCGGAGCGTCGTCATCCGATTTGTCCGGTCAAAGAGGGGATTCCGCTCCAGGAGGATGATTTCATTCAAATAGGGCCAGCCCACGTAAGGCAGGATCGCCGACACCACGGAAACTAACAGCACACCCCTCAGCAGCAGCTGGAGCAACAATAGTTGGGGCAGCGACACGAGACAATCCCGAGCGATCCGGGACGCGCTGGGGCGCTGAACAAACAACGCCTGTCCCAGGTACAGTGTCGTGGGGACCGCAGCCAGGGGCGCAAGGAAGACTGCAAACATCACGACCTGGGTGGCTTTCCAGAAGCGCCAGTCGCTTTCATAAAACCAAGGTCCTTCATCCTGGCCGAACAGTTCGAATCCGCCCAGCAGGTAATGCTGCAACAGCCAGAAGGGGAGCACGCCCACCAGGAAAGTCACCGCCAGCGGCCGCGCAAAGAGGCGAATCACATGCAGCGACATATCCATGATGTCCAGCACGTCTCGCTCGCGAATCGCCAAGTAGGTTTTATCCAGTTGCATTTGTCGCCCCCCGCGGCCACCCCAGCAGGACGAAGTAGAAAACCAGCAGTCCGCTGCACAACACGGCTACTCCCGCCTTGACCTGGTACGGCAGGGCCGAAGGCGAGATAAACGCTTCGATCAGTGCGGCCAGCAGGAACAACACGATGGCCGTTCCCACGGTGGGCATGGCCTGCCGCAAGCCGTGGCGCAAGGCGTCGATCCGTGAACGCCCTCCCGTGTCGATCAGGGAAAATCCCCAGCGCAATCCGGCGGCGGCCGACAGCACAATCGCTGTCAGTTCGAAAGGCCCATGCGCCGTCACAAACTCGAAAAAGTTTTCCCGTTCTGGCACGCGGAGCATGAAACCAAACACGGCCCCCAGATAGGCGGCATTGAACGTCGTGGCCAGAAGACCGCCGATCCCAAATACGAGGCCGCCGGCAAAACACTTCAGTCCAATGCCCGTGTTGTGAAAGATGTAGAACCCCGCCATCATGGCACTGAGGTTCGGATCGCGCCCCGCTAAAGGCTCACTGAAGTTATTTTGATACTGCTCCAGCTGTGCTTCCCCAATCAGCATCTCGGCATAGTTCCTCACCGGCGGTTGCATGCCACCGGGCAACCGCTTTTCCGCCGCCAGGAACATCGACAGCAGAAACATGCCCCAGAACAGGAGAAACGCCAGCCAGAGGAAGGGGTCGTTGAACAGCCGCTGAGGAACGCCGTGCAACAGCTCGTGACGCCAGGCTCCCAGTTTGAATTTTCGGCTGGGATACAACTGGTTGTGCGCTCGTCCGACCAGTTGGTGCAGGTATTGAATCGTGTTGGGCGGCAGCTGATACGATTCGGCCAACGCCAGGTCCGCGCAGGTGGCACGGTACCGGGCGGCAAACCGAGCCAGAACCGGCGCACTCAGCTTGCCCTTGCGGGAATGCTCTAACTGGCTGCATAACCGGTCCAGCTCTTGCCAGTTCTTGCGACGGGAGGACAGCAGTTCGGAAACTTTCATGGCGTCGTCGCACCTGCGGCAAGCGGAGGAATCGGTGTCGGGCCGGTGACCGCCGTCCCGCCAGAACCTCTATCGGGCGTCTGATCGTCCCGATCCGTGATGAAGGTCCGGTAATACAAAGCACACAGCAAGAGGTCGTCGCTGGTCTGGGGGGGCAAGCGGAAGCGGATCCGCAACGGTTGGCCCACGTGCCTGGCAATATCCGCTCGTCGCGCCGGCGAAAAATACCTGCGCCGTTCAACGTACGAGGCCAGGGCCTGGCCCAGCGAGCGGGAGATCTCGAAGTTGCCTGGCAATTCGCCCGCCAGCTGGACCACCGCCGGGTCATCGATACGAACCAGGCCGTACACCCGCGAACGCTGCTCGACCACCACCATCGTCCCGCAAGCCAGGTCGCCCACACGCTGAAATCGGCGGTTAGTGGCCATCACCACCAGACCCAGCAGATAGAACAGGAACGGCTGGCAATCGACGGCCCGCAGCAGGTTGCGGGCCACCGCCTGCAAACCGTTGATCGGCTGGCCGTCGGTGGTCAGGACCCGCAACCTGAACAGCCGCTTGCCCACCGTCTGACCGTTCCAATAGGTCTCCAGAAACGGCCCGTAGAACCAGAGGATCAAAAAGAAAAAGACAAGCAGAACCGCCATACCAAACCCTGGCAGGCCGGCCAGGGCGAAGGCCANNAACCCTGGCAGGCCGGCCAGGGCGAAGGCCAGGCTGATTCCAACGGCGGCAACCAGGCAGACGAACAGACGCAGCAGCAGATCCAACAGGTAGGCCAGACTGCGCCGGAAGGGGCCGGCCAGGCGATATTGAAAAGCGATATTTTCCGGCGTGACGACTTCGACCGTCGTGTCGAGTTGGTGACGCTTGGCAAACATCGTTTCTCTCGGCACACCAGCACCCTCGGCCTGCGTGTCTGGAGAGGGGAAAACCGGCGGCCACAACACTTTGGTGGCGACCGCCATCCCCATCTGGTCGGCAGGCTGCGGAACGAACCAGCCCAGAAGGTCCACAGGGACCTTATTATCCGCCATACCTACCGCTGGGACAACTCGCTGAGAAGATCAAGAATCGGCCGTCTCGAGTTTTTCGGTTGCGTACCGCAGAATGTCGCGAATCGAGATGATTCCCGTGGGATGGCCGCTGGTTAGAATCGGAATGTGACGATAACCGCCCACCGCCATCTTGTGAACGGCGAAGGCAATCTTGTCGTCCATCTCCAGCGTACCGGGGGTTTCGGTCATGAATTCCTTCACTGGCCGGTCGCGGAGCTGTCCTGCCTGAGTGTTCAAGCGGAGGAGGGCATCGCGTTCGCTGAAGATCCCCACCAGCTTGTTGTCGTCAACGACCAGTACACAACCAATCCTCCTGGCGACCATCAAGTTCAGCACTTCTCCCACCGGTTCGTCGGACGCCACAGAGACTGGCGTTCCGGGATGGAGCACGGCGATGGGATCCTTCGTCAATCCTTTTTCCAGCGAGGTGGCGGGCTGCGGTCTGCTCAGCAACGTCAAGGATTGCTGGCAACTGGCACACTCGTCCACGCCTTCGATATTCTCATAACCGCAATCAGGACAAATCACCATGGCTTTACTCAACTGTCCAAGTTTCACCCGCAGCAAACAGCTTTTGCAAATCTCCCTCGCCCCGTCGCTGGCGGGCCTCGGCAATTTGCTGATCCAGCTGGTCGTCATAACGAGGTCGATCGACCGCGCGAAAAATACCGATCGGTTCAGGAAACTCCGGATGGCGCATGCGGCTTAAGAGGTAAGCCAAACTGGGTTCGGTCGCCTTTTCGTCGTGAAACAGCAAGTCGTCCTCGGTGATCCCCTTGCCCAATTCGACCACTTCGGGATTCATGCCGTTGAGCCGAATCCCCTTGCTGCCGTTCTTGCCGAAGATCAGCGGCTTGCCGTGCTCCAGTTCCAGGATGCTGTCCGCCTTGGTCTCGCGGTTGGTAGCGTATTCAAAGGCCCCGTCGTTGAACACGTTGCAATTCTGGTAGACCTCCACGAAGGCGGTGCCACGATGTTCCGCGGCCCGGCTGAGGACCATTCCCAGGTGTTTGATGTTCACGTCGATCGACCGCGCCACAAAGGTAGCTTCGCAGCCGATCGCCACCGAGAGGGGATGGATCGGGTTGTCGACCGCGCCCATGGGCGTGCTCTTGGTCACCTTGCCCAATGGCGAAGTTGGCGAGTACTGGCCTTTGGTCAGACCGTAAATCTGGTTGTTGAACAGGACGATGTTGATATCCAGGTTCCGGCGGATGGCGTGGATCAGGTGATTCCCACCGATGCTCAACGCATCCCCGTCCCCGGTAATCACCCACACGAACAGTTCGGGATTGGCGACTTTCAACCCGGTGGCGACCGCCGGGGCTCGGCCGTGGATGGAATGGATCCCGTAGGCATTCATGTAATAGGGAAATCGGCTGGAACAGCCGATCCCGGAAATGAACACGGTCTGCTCCCGGGGGATCCCCAGCGTGGGCAAGATTTTTTTCATCTGCGCCAGAATGGAGTAGTCACCACAACCGGGGCACCAACGTACCTCCTGATCGCTGGCAAAATCGGCGGCAGTCAACACGGGCAGGGGAGTTTCAGTGCTCATGCGGTCTTCTTGCAGGTTAGCGGCAGGGTCGATCGCCCCGGGGGGTTACAGTATTTGTTCGATCTTATGGACCAGTTCCCCAACCGTAAACGGTTTTCCCCGGACCTTGTTCAACCGCTCAGGCTCGATCAGGTATTTAGCGCGAATCAACAGGTCCAGCTGTCCCATGTTCAGTTCGGGAATCAACACCCGTTCATAGGCTTTCAACAGTTCGCCCAGGTTTCGCGGAAACGGGTTCATGTAGCGCAGGTGGGCGTGGGCCACCGACGGGTTTGTCTTTTGGACCGTCTGCACGGCCGTGCGGCAGGCGCCGTAGGTGCCTCCCCAGCTGAGCACCAGCAGTTTGCCGGAGGAGGGACCTTCCACCTCTTGGAGGGGGATGTCGTTGGCCACGTTCGACACCTTCTGCTGCCGCAGTTCGACCATTTGCTGGTGGTTGTCCGGATCGTAGCTCACGTTCCCGGTACCGTTCTGTTTCTCCAGGCCGCCGATGCGGTGCATCAAACCGGGCGTCCCCGGGATCGCCCAGGGCCGCGAGAAGTTGTCGTCCCGCTCGTACGGCAGGAACGGTTCCCCGTTATCGCGGGCCTGGGGATGGCGAACCTCGATTTTGGCGAGGCTTTGCGGATCGGGAACCCGCCATGGTTCGGAACCGTTGGCGATGTAGCCGTCGGTCAGCACGAAGACCGGCACCATGAACTTCACGGCGATTCGCCATGCTTCCTGGGCCACATCGAAACAGTCGGCGGGGCTGCTGGCGGCCAGAATGGGCAGCGGGCACTCGCCATTGCGGCCGAAGATGGCCTGCATCAGGTCCGCCTGTTCGGTCTTGGTCGGCAGCCCCGTGCTGGGCCCTCCCCGTTGGACATTGATGATCAGCATCGGCAGCTCGGTCATGACGGCCAGCCCGATCGCTTCCCCCTTCAAGGCGATGCCGGGCCCGCTGGAGGCGGTTACACCCATTGCGCCGGCAAACGAGGCCCCGATGGCAGAACTGACGGCCGCGATTTCGTCTTCGGCCTGAAAAGTCCGCACCCCAAAATTCTTATGCTTGCTCAGCTCGTGCAGGATATCGCTGGCGGGGGTAATCGGATAGCTGCCGTAAAACAGCTCACAACCGCTCAACTTCGCCGCCGCAATCAGCCCCCAAGCCAGGGCCGTGTTGCCCATCACGTTGCGGTACGTCCCCGGTTCCAGCCTGGCTTTGGGAACCATGTACTGGCTGGGCAGGGCCTCGGTGGTCTCCCCGTAATGATAGCCGGCTTTCAGTGCCCGGTGATTTGCCTCGGCGACCGCCGGTCGCTTGCCAAATTTGGCATCGATGTAGCGTTGTGTCGGATCGAGCGGCCGGTCGTACAACCAGAAGACCAGTCCCATGGCAAAAAAGTTTTTGCAGCGATCCGCCTCCTTGACGCTCAACCCCAGCCCATCCACCGCTTTGCGGGTCAACTTCGTCATTTCCGCGGTAAACATCTTGTAGCCGTCGAGACTTCCGTCCTCAACAGGATTGCGATCGTAACCGGCCTTTTTCAGGTCCTTTTCATCGAAACTGTCGGTATTGACCACCAGCACGCCGCCGGGAACCAGGTCGCCCAGATTGGTGGCCAGAGCGGCGGGGTTCATGGCGACCAGGGCATCGACCTGGTCCCCCGGCGTAAAGATATCGGTGGACGCGAAGTGGACCTGAAAACCGCTCACACCCGCCTTGGTACCCCGCGGCGCGCGGATTTCGGCGGGGAAGTCGGGAAAGGTGGCCACATCGTTGCCCACCAACGCCGAAGTGCTGGTCAGTTGGGAACCGGCCAGCTGCATGCCGTCACCCGAGTCCCCGCAAAAGCGGACGGTTGCTGAATCCAATTCGACTACGGGCTTGCGGGACGCGGCTTCTGACTCAGGCCCTGAGTCCGAAGAAGTAGAGGTGGCCATCGTGGTGGTCGTTCCTTCATGTTCAATGAATGTGCCAGCAAGGGGCAGGGAAAACGGCTGGCAAGACGGGATGCTCAAGCACCTTCTCTTTCGGGCATGATCACCTTCGGCTTGGGGGGCAGGTTCAATACGGTCTCGGGAAAGTGGTCGACCAGGTAATGCAGAATACCGGAAACTTTGACGACGCCGGCCGGGCTGCCGTCTTGATCCACAATCGGCAAGCGCCGGTAACCACCTGTCGACATGAGCTTCACGGCTTCGGCAATCGGGGCATCGGGGGCGATGGCCACCGGATTGCTCGTCATCACCTCCCGGATGGGGACGTCCAGGTCGGCATCGCTGGCCATCAACTTCAACGCATCACGTTCGGTAAAAATACCGACCAGCTTGCTGCCCTCACAGATCAAGAGACTGCCAACATCGTGCAGCTGCAACGTGCCAAACACCTCGCGGACCGTCGTCTCCGGATCGACCACCACCGGTTCGGCCCCTTTGGCTTGCTGCACGAAATCCGAGTTGATATTCAGCTTGATGTCCACGTCCGAATCGATTCCTCGTTGCTCAACCCACGGGAAAAGTTCGCAGGAAGTTGACCCTTTTGCGAATTCCTTGTGCGTTGTCAGGGACCGGCCAGCGGGACGACGGCGGCAGGTCACCCGCAGGGTGCAGACCATCGGTTTGCGGGCTGGGAAGCCGGGTCGCGCTTTCCGTCAGTGTACCACGAAGATCGGCGGGGTTGAACCGGAAAATCGCGCGAAATTCACCACCCCGCGCCGCGTCACCCCGCCACGGCCCTGGCCCTGCCGGGGTGGCTGGGCAGCCGGCCGCCAGACGCGGGTCTTTACGACGGGGGCTGGCCTGGATTCCCATAAAATCGTGCGATGTCGATTCCCCCCTTGGCCTCTTCTTCGAGAAGCTTGAGTCGAGCTTCCAGGCGGTCGACGCGGCGAAGCAGCAGCGGCAGGACGTCACGGCGGTCGTCCAGCAGGGAGGGCTTGGGCACCTCCGGGTACCCCAGCTGGCGGTGCAACGCGGCGAACAGCAGCAAGGGGTCTTTGCCTCGCGTGGCGGTGGCAATCCGGCCCTCTTTTTCGCCAAACAGGACCGGGGCCGGCGGCGGACCGGTGTGCCCCTCCCGCTGCCGACGCTGATGGTAGTGCTGACTGCGAACGTAGATCAGGTCCCCCAGCTCGACTAACCCCACCTGACGTCGCACCGTCAAGATCCACTCCCGCCACGGCTGGTCAAAGCCCGGGTCCTCGGCCACCGCCAGCAAGCCGGGATCGTACTTCATCCGATTACGGCAGATCGATTCGAACTGGTACAGAAACAACCCCTGCCGCGTCGGCTCGCCAGCCCGATACTCGGCCTCCCGCTCCAAGATCAGCAAGCCGACATTCAGGTCAAAGCGGCCCCGTTCGTCCTCGGCCTGCGAAATCACAAACGTCTGGAAGGGGGTGAAATAATGGGGCAGCCGGGCCATGCCGGGGGCAAAAACGCCATGCATCATCAATTCGCCACACAGAAAATCGATCGCCAGCGGCAACTTCGTCGTCGCCAAAATCTCCTCCCGGATTGTCAGCAGGACCTCCTGGCTGGGAATCGCCAGGGCCGCACGCTCGCGTAGCGTGCGGAAAAAATAGGCCTGCTCAATCAACTCCTCTCGCGGCAACATGGCGAAACACAGGTTACGGATTGCGGGGCGGGATACTCGATGCGGGCTGCAGCTCGTATAATACCCTACTGATGGGATGGGGGGACCCACAGATCACACCGCTCTGCCTCCCCGTACCCCAACCCCCTTCCCTCCCCCGGCAGGCCGCCACCGGCAACCCACCATGAAATTTTCGACGATTGAACAAACCATCCAGGCCATCGGCAAGGGCGAGGTGGTGATCGTGGTCGATGCCGAGGACCGGGAGAACGAAGGCGATTTTGTCTGTGCTGCCGAAAAGGCGACTCCTCAGCTGGTCAACTTTATGATCCGCGCGGGGGGACAGCTTTGCATGCCCATCCTACCGGATGTCGCCGAACGCTTGCATCTCAAGCCGATGGTCAGGGACAACACGGCGCCGTTGGGTACGTCGTTCACCGTTCCGGTCGACCATCGTTCCTGCAAAACCGGCATCACGGCTCTAGAAAGGGCGGCCACCATCCAGGCGATCGTTGATCCGACCAGCAAACCGACGGACTTCGTTCACCCCGGCCATTTGTTTCCCTTGACCGCCAAGGAGGGAGGCGTGCTGCGCCGGGCCGGGCATACCGAAGCGGCGGTCGATTTGGCGCGGCTGGCCGGGCTGGCACCGGCGGGTGTCCTGTGCGAGATCTTGGACCAGCAGGGTGACCGCGCCAGCCGGGATCGGCTGTTCCAGATCGCCCAGGAACACGACCTGCGGATTACGTCGATTGAAGAGCTGATCCGGTATCGGCGGGTCCGCGAAAAGCTGGTCTACCGCAAGGCGGAATGCCAGCTGCCGACGCGGTATGGCCAAGGCACCCTGATCGCCTACGGCGTGCAGTACGAAACGCAAGAGCCACTGGTGCTGGTCATGGGCGATCTGCAGAAAGTGGCCGCACCCCTGGTGCGGCTCCACTCTTCCTGTTTCAGCGGCGACCTGCTGGGATCGCTGCGCTGCGATTGCGGCGATCAATTGCAAATGGCATTGGAGACGATCGCCAACGAGGGTGTCGGCGTGCTGGTCTATTTGCCCCAGGAAGGACGCGGTATCGGCCTGATGGACAAGATCAAGGCTTACCAGCTGCAGGACGAAGGCTTGGACACCGTCGAGGCGAACCTGGCACTGGGCTTCAAAGCCGACCCGCGCGATTACGGGATCGGTATCCAGCTGCTGAAAGACCTGGGGCTGAGCAAAGTCCGCTTGCTGACCAACAACCCCAAAAAGACCGACGCCTTCATCTACGGCGGGTTCGATCTGGAAGTGGTCGACCAGATCCCCATCATGCCTCCCATTCACGAACACAACGCCCGCTACCTGGAGACCAAGCGGGATAAATTGGGGCACCGGCTGCCGGATGTCGGCCAGCGTTAGGCCGCAGCTTGGCGAGGGGCGGCGGACCTGTCGCGGCAGGTCGCCCGCAGCGGGACCTTCGCAGGGCGGTGCGAACCGGTAGGTTTGGCTGTAAAATTAAATCCATCCCCGCATCCCCGATTCCCGTGGTTCACCAGCCGGCTGCTCGCCAACCTGCCCGCCGCCGCCAGCGGCTGCATCCATCCGAACATGAGACACCCCTTCCTGTTGGCCGTCACCCTCGCGACCCTTCTCACCCCACCGGTGGGAGGGCAGAGCCCTCGCTTGAACAGCCATGATGGAACGGCGGGAACGGGCAACTTGGCGCCCGGCAAGTGGGGGCTGGTCGCGGTCGACGTCACCAACCCGGGTCACGAAGAAGTACGGATGCTGGTCACCACCCACTTCGACGGCAGACCGCATCTGCAATACGCCCGCCAGCTGTGGGTCCCGCCGCGGAGCCGCCGCCAATCGTGGATGCCCGTGCGGATACCGGTCAACCTGCCTGCCCATCGGACCCTCCTGCCGACCCGCGCGTACTTGATCGATCGATCGCAAGGAAAAGATACGGTCTACCGCGACCGGCACGGCGCGATGTTTCAGCCCGGCCTGGTTCGCGTGAATCACCAGCGGTACCTGACGGGGATTTTGTGGGATGGGGAAGAGAGCGATGCGTTCGAAGCCGCGATAGCGATGCGAACAGCACACCGCCTCCGCGGGGGCCTGGCCGTGCTGGACCACAACCGCCTCCCTCCCGACGCTCGGTCGTTGGAGAACCTGGACCACCTGGTGATCTGCAGCGACCGCCTGGGCGATGACGCCGCCGCTTATGTTGGCATCCGTCGCTGGCTGCAGGGGGGCGGCCGGCTGTGGATCATGCTGGATCAAGTCCGCCCGGAGACCGTCCGCCTCCTGTTGGGAGACGCGTTTAAGTCGTATGGGGTCGACCAAGTTGAGTTGAGCGAAGTGGAGATCATCGGTCAGAGGCGCGGCAAGCAGCCGTCGGTGGCCAAGCGGCGGTGGTTCGAAGATCCAATCCCGCTGGCGCGCTTCATCCCTGAAGATGTTCGCGTACAGCACGAAGTCAACGGCTGGCCGGTTTCCTTCTGGAAGCCAGTTGGTCGCGGCCTGGTACTATTCACGACACTGGGGGGCCGCGGCTGGACGCGGTTGCCCGCCCAGGGCGATCCGCAGACGGCCGAGAACGGTTCCCGCAGGGTGGCCACCGCGCCGTTAGAGCACCTGGGCGAAAGTTTTCTGTTCGACCAGTCGACACCACCCTTACCCAACGAAGAACTGGCGGCCTTCGTCTCCGAACAAGTCGGCTACCAAATTGCCGCTCGGCACAGCGTGGCCCTGGCACTGGGGCTCTTCTGTGCGGGGCTGGCGACCTGCGGGGTGGCCCTGCAGCGGCGGGGCCGGCTGGAACATCTGGGCTGGATCGGCCCCGCCGCCGCGGTGATCACCGCGGGTCTCTTGGGGGGGATGGGACATGCGTCTCGCACGCAGTTTCCCGCCACCGTTGCCACGGGGCAGCTGGTCGAAGTCACAGCCGGCTCGGAAGATCTGTCGCTGAGGGGCTTGATGGCCCTCTATTTTCCCCACGGTTCGCAGGGGGTGCTGGCCGGCCAGCGGGGCGGCATGTTCGTACCGGACATGGCCAGCCAGGGGGGGAAGACCATCCGCATGATCTGGACCGACCTGGACCGCTGGCGTTGGGAAAACCTGCGACTGCCGGCCGGCATGCAACTGACCCCCTTTCAGTGGGACACCGACCTCGCCGCACCGTTAACGGCCGTCGCCACCGTGGGCCCCCAGGGCCTGACAGGCTCCGTTTTTAGCGGACCTTTCCAGGATCTGGCAGACGCCCTGATCACGACGCCCACCCGTTCCCAACTGGCCGTCACGTTTGGCGACGGCCATCGGTTTACCGCCGGCCCCGATGCCGTGCTGGCCCGGGGTCAGTTTCTGGCCAGTACGCTGGTATCGGATCGCCAGCGGCGCCGCCAGGAAGTTTTCCGCAACCTGCTACAGCGCTTGCAAGAAGCACCCTACGCCCAGCGGCCGACGTTGCTGACCTGGGCCGCTCCGCTGGCCACCGGTTTTGAATTTGGCCCCGGGGCGCAAGAGCGGGGCGCGGCGCTGGTGGCGATCCCGCTGGAAATCGAGCGGCCGGCCAACGGCACCGACTTCGTGATCCCCTCGCCCTTGGTCGCTTACCAGGCCATTCCTGCTCCGGGACGCTCGGCCATTGGTACCTTATACGACAACATGAAACAGGTCTGGTTGGGACAGCGAACCAAGAGAGGGGACGTTTATCTCCGCTTCCAGCTGCCGCCGTCCCTTCTGCCGGTCGAAGTCCAGGCGGCGAAGATGGTGATTTCCATCACAGCACCCAACCGCACACTGGAACTGCTGGGCGACCGCGGCGACCGTTACGAATTGATCGAGCGCCGGGACAGTCCGGTTGGAATCGTGAGGTTGGAAATCGACCAGGCCGACCTGTTGCCGATGGACGAAGAGGGCGGCCTGCGATTCGGGCTGCAGATCAGCGATCTTGCCGGGGAGGCGAAAGCCGATATTTCCACCGCAGGCTGGAATATCGAAGACGTGCAACTTGAAGTCCGCGGACGAACAATCGAGTAGCCAACATGACTGACAACTTGGTGGTGCTGGAAGCACGGCAGCTGACCAAACGCTATGGTGACATTACGGCGCTGGAGGACTTTAGCTTCGCGGTCCAACGGGGCAATATCGTGGGCGTGATTGGCCCCAATGGAGCGGGGAAAACGACGCTGATCCGGATTCTGGTCGGACAAGCCCGACCGACCAGCGGCCAGGCGACCATCGATGGCTGCGATTGCTCGCTGGACGCACAAAAGATCAAGCGCCTGGTCGGCTACATGCCGGACATCTTTGGCAGCTACGACAACATGCGCGTCCACGAATATCTCGATTTTTTTGGTGCCGCTTTCGATATTCCGCCCCGGAACCGCCGCGCACGAGTGGCCGAGGTCATGGAAACGACGGGGGCGACCTATATGAAAGATCGTTTTGTGGAAAGCCTCAGCCACGGAATGAAACAGCGCGTGGCCGTCGCCAGAACCCTGCTGCATGATCCGTCCGTCCTCATCCTGGACGAACCGGCCAACGGGCTCGATCCGCACGCCCGCATCGAAATGCGCGGACTGTTGCTGCGGCTGGCAGCCATGGGAAAAACGCTGATCGTTACCAGCCACATTTTACCCGAACTGTCGCGGATCTGTGACCAGATCGCGATCGTTACCAACGGGCGCCTGCGGGCGTTCGGTGCCCTGGACGAAATCATGCGGATGGTCCACCAGCAGCGGATGTTCGAATTCCAATTGATCCACCCCGACCAGATCAGCGCGGTCCACCAGGCGATTGACCAGCAGATCGACGACGCCACCCAGATCGCTGGATCGGAGGCGGAAGGCACTGTNNGCTGAGCAAACTGGTCCGGGACGGGGTGCAGGTCGGGCAGTTTCGAGAAATTCCCTTCGACCTGGAAGATACCTTTTTATCGATTACCGGACAGGGCACATGATCCACCCGATCGTTCGACGTGAATTGATCTCCCTGCTACGCGGCTGGCGAGCGGCTGCGATTCAGGTCGGCACGGCAGTCGTATTCGCGTTGCTGGTCCTCACCCAATGGCCGACAGGCGCGGTGGTCGATCTGAGCGGCGTGCAGGCCGAACGGGTGTTTCGATTGTTCGGCTACGGTCTGCTGACGACACTCTTGTTGCTGGTCCCTGCCGTCCCCGCGACATCGATTGTCCGGGAAAAAAAACAAGGAACGCTCACCCTGCTGCTCAACTCCCCCCTCACAGGCTGGGGCATCTATCTTGGCAAGCTAGTGGCCGTGTTGGGGTTCGTGATGTTGCCGCTTTTGATGAGCTTGCCGGCGGCCGCCGCCTGTTACGCCATGGGCGGCCTGGCGCCACAAGATGTCCTGAAACTGTATGCCGTACTGGTCTTGGCCACGGTCCAATGCGCGGCGATTGGCCTGGCAGTCAGCAGCTGCGCTAATTCAACCGATGCCGCCTTGCGGCTGGCCTACGGGGGCGTGCTGTTGGTCGCGGTCCTCTTCTTGGGACCTTACCAGCTGGTGCAGGGAAAACCGTGGCCGCTGGTGGTCGAAAGCACCATCTGGCTGCGGGGCCTTTCGCCGATTCCAGCGGTCGGCGAACTGTTACGGCAGGGCGATGTGGGGGGGATGGGCTTGAGTGCCGTGGCGGGGAACGTCTTTCGCTATTTCATAATGGGCGGGGCGTTGACCGGGTTGCTGGCGATTTGGACCGCCCGACGCCTCAAGCAAACGATGCTGGATCAGCCTCGTCCTCAAGGGATCATGACCGAGGATCGTTCCCCCAGCCAACGCTCGGCCCGTCGCCTCTTCTTCTTGATCGACCCCCAACGCCGCTCCCGCGCCATCGGACGGTTCACCAATCCGGTGCTGGTCAAGGAGTTTCGGAGTCGACGCTTCGGAAGGTCGTATTGGATGGTCCGGCTGATTGCAGGCTGTGCGATCGCTTCCATGCTGTTGAGCTACGCGGCCACGATCGGCAGCGAAGATTGGGGCGTGGAGACGATGGGCGCCATCCTGGTGGTATTGCAGGTGGCCTTGATTGTGGTCATCACGCCCAGCCTGGCGGCGGGCATGATCAGCGCCGAACACGAATCGGGCGGATGGACACTGTTGCGAATGACTCCCTTGTCCGCCGGGCAGATCGTGAGCGGCAAACTGTTCAGCGTCATGTGGACACTGTTCCTGGTGCTGCTGGCAACCCTACCGGGCTATGCGCTGATGATTTTCATCATGCCCAAGCTGATGCAACAGGTGATTTACGTGTTGATTTGTCTGACGCTCTCGTGCGTGTTCTCGTTGGTGGCCAGCGCGATGGTCAGCAGTTTTTTCCGCCGTACGGCACCGGCCACGATCGCGGCCTACACCCTGCTGGCGGTCATTTACGGTGGCACCCTGCTGGTCTGGTTCGGCCGCGACGCCCCGTTCGGTCACGAGACGGTCGAGCGGGTGTTGACCGTGAACAGCCTGGCGGCGGCCATGCACGCGATCCGAGTCCAAGGGTTCGAAACGTACGAATTGATACCGGCCAACTGGTGGTTCACGGGGGGGGCCGTGCTGGCCTGCCTGGCCGTCTTGGCCTGGCGGGTTTGGCGGTTGAGCAGGCCGGAATGAGCTTTTGCAAATGGTACCCCCCCGCCGCGGCGGGGATGGCTGATTTGGGGTGGCGAGGCAGGCATATCATGTCCCGATCCATAACCTTTCTGATGCTACTGTGGATCCCAACCTGGGCGTCAGCGGTCGAAGTCCATTTCGCTCACCTCGAGGATCCCAGGCTGGATCCGCCGACGGTGATCCAGGTCTTTCCCGAACGGCTCAAACCACTCTGGCTGCAAGCCCTGGCGACGGACGAAGCGGATCTGCAGCGCGAGGCCGCGCGGGCGATTGCCAGGGCACATCGTCAGGGAATGAAAGGACTCGAGGAAACCGTTCCCAGCTTGCGCACCCTGCTGGACTCCCCCAAGCTGCATCCGGTCGTCTGCAGGGAGGTAGCCCGGACCTTGATCGTCCTGGACGCGCGTGACGCGGCCCAGCAGCTGATGCAGCTGGCCCTGCAGGGGGGCTTGGACTTGGCCCTCGAGATCGAACCGGCCCTGGCCCGCTGGGACCACCAGCCCATGCGGCAAGTCTGGCTCGACCGCCTAACGGCACCCGATACCAGCCACGCGCGACGCATCCTGGCAATCGACGGATTGGGCGAGATCCGCCAGCAGGGGGCCGGCGAACCGCTGCGCCAGATCGTGCTCGATTCGCTCCGCTCGGCCGACCAGCGACTTCACGCCGCCAGTGCGCTGGCGCGGATCAAGACCGACGGTTCTTTGGAAGATGCGGACCGGTTGGCCCAGGGCACCCGAATCGACCGCCTGGCCGCCGCCCGTCTGCTGGCCGAACATCAAGGTGCCGATCTGCAAACACTTCTGTTGCGGCTGGCCGTCGATACCGAGCCGGCGGTGGGGGCAATCGCGCTGGAGCGTTTAATGCAACTCGATCCCTTCTCGATTGAACCGATCGTGGATCGTTTGGTCAGCAGCCCGGATGCGCGCATCCGGCAGTTAACCGCCCAGATGCTGTTCCAGCAGGGCAGCCCGGAAGGGGTCCGCCGCCTGGGCGGCATGCTGGCCGATGTGAATCCGAACCTTCGCCTGTGGGCTCGAGAAAGCCTTATCCAGCTGGACCGGCAGCCGCAACTGGCAGCGGCCATTCGCCAGGCGGCGATGAAGGCTTTGCACGGCGACCATCCCCTGGCGTTACACCAGGCGATCATCCTGGTCGGTGCCATTGACCACGAGCCGGCGGCCGAGCGGCTGCTGAAACTGCTCGATGCCAAAGACCCCCCCCTGCGTGTCGTGGCCGCCTGGTCTCTGCGGAAATTGGCGGTACCGGCCACCGCAGAGGCGATCCAGAAAAAAATCCGCCAGGCCATCCAGGTGACCAACGCGCTGGCCAAGCAATACCAGCGCGGTCCTCCCTATGACGTGTCGGACCACACGCTGCCCGCGCAGGTGGCACACCTGTTGGAAGCCCTGGGGGAAATTCAGGATCGCAGCGCCAGACTCCTGTTCGCCGAATTTCTTCCCCGGCCACCCGAGCCAGACCCGTTTGGACCCCCCGTCGTGCAAGTCGTAAGACTCCCCCAGCCCCGCGCGGCTGCACTGTGGGCGTTGGCCGCCTGTTACGCCGACCAACCGGATCCGCAGGTCGTGGAAGCGGTGAGCCACCTTTTTTCGGATGCGCTGGAAGAGGAAGATTTACGAGCGGTGGCGGCGATCGGCCTGGGAAGACTGAAATCGAAAAGCTCCCTTTCCTTGCTCCGCAGCAAATTCCACCCCGATGATCGGTATTCCCATCTGGGACACGCGTGCAGCTGGGCGCTACAACAGATCACTGGCAAAGATCCCCACGTCTGGAAACCCCGCCTAATCGCCCGGCAGGACTGGTTCCTGCAACCACTGCCCTGAAGCGGCGGACCATCAGACCTCCAACGGTTGGCGCGGCGACCGGCCCCGCTGGCGGGAAGTTGACTCACCGCGCGCCCGCCTCCACCGCCCATCACCTGTGAGACGATACCCGCGCGGGGGTACGTGAGATTTGCCCCCAAACAGCGCGGCGCGCGGTGTATCGTCAGCGAGTATTGCCGGTGCCGTGAGGGTGGATACAATGATTTGCAAGCCGTCGCGGCAGAATGTCAAGCGGTGAGTGCCGACTGCTGGAGCGATTTTGCGAGCGGGGTCCCATTGTGGAAATCATCAAGTATCCCCATCCGACGCTGCGTCATCGCAGCAAACCTATTCGACGCGTTGACGCCAGCCTGCGCGACATCGTGCGCGAAATGTTTGCATTGATGTACGAAGCACAGGGTGTGGGGCTGGCGGCCAACCAGGTCGACTTACCCTATCGCCTGTTCGTGGCCAACCTGGGTGGGGAAGACCGCGGTCCGGACGAGGAGCTGGTTTTCATCAATCCCGTGCTCAGCCACCCCAAGGGCTCGGCGGAAGCCGAGGAAGGTTGCCTTAGCATTCCCGGCGTGTATGCCCCCGTGCGCCGCCCGGCTCAGATAACCGTCAGCGCGTACAACCTGCAAGGCGAGGCGATCTTGAAAGAAATGGACGGCCTGACCGCCCGAGTGGTTCAGCACGAGACGGACCACCTGGACGGCGTCCTATTTATCGACCGGCTCAGTGAGACAGCCGCCGCGGACGTCAAAGACGCCTTGGCCGAATTCGAGGCTCAATTTAGCGAGCGTCGTTCGGCAAACCAGATCCCTCCCGACCAGCAGATCGCCGAACGCCTGGCCGGGATCGAAGCCGATTATTGTTCGTAGGCCCGCCGGGAGGCGGCCCGCTCGGCAGTCCCGCCTCCCGCCGGCTGCCATAGGGTCGCCAGACCGTGACGGCCAAAACGGTGTCCCAACCTTGACCCAACGTCTGCTGGCCTGCCTAACCACTCGCCTCCCTTCGTCGACGCCACTATGAAGATCATCATGATGGGCACGGGCGGCTACGCCTTGCCGACATTTGGCGCGTTGTACGAGACGGGCCATCCAATCGTGGCGCTCTTCACCCGCCCGGAAACCGCCCCACGTTCGCGGCAGCGGACGCCCCCCAACTGCATGCGCCAGCTGGCCGTCCAGCAGGGGACGCCGGTCTTTGACCCGCCGGACGTGAACGCACCAACCGCCCAGCAAGTCCTCCGCAGCCTGGCGCCGGACTTGCTGATCGTCTGTGATTACGGCCAAATCCTGGCGGCCGAAACCCTGGGATTGGCTCGGCACGGAGGTTTCAACCTCCATGCTTCGCTACTGCCCAAGTACCGCGGTGCGGCGCCCATCAACTGGGCCATTTATCACGGCGAAACCCAGACCGGCAATACGGTGATCCACATGACGCCACAGATCGACGGCGGTCCCTGGGTGGCTCAGGAAACCGTCGCCATCGACCCGGACGAAACGGCCGCCGACCTGGAACTCCGCCTGGCCGACTTGGGGGCCCGGCTGGTCGTGACCGCCATCGGGCAGCTTGTCGCGGGAACCCTGGTAAAAATCCCGCAGGACAAGGGGCAGGTCACCCGCGCACCAAAACTGAACAAAAGCGACGGCCGGGTCGATTGGACGCGTTCGGCCCGCCAGATCCGTAATCAGGTTCGCGCCATGCAGCCCTGGCCCAAGACCTACACGGACTGGCTGCGAACCGACCGGGCGCCGCTGCGATTGATTCTGAACAACGTCGCCGTGACCGGCCAGCAGACAGAGAGGCCTGCGGGCACGATTGTCGTGGCGGAGGGAGACGACCTGCTTGTGGCGACCGGGGACGGCCTGTTGGCAATCCGGCAGATCCAACCCGCCGGCAAGCGCTTGATGGCCTGCCGCGATTTCTTGCGTGGCTACCCCCTTCGACCAGGAGATCGCCTCGCGGCGACTGCCGCTGCCTGACCTTCCGACCAGCCTGATGCTCAGGTCGACAACAAACAACTCCTCTCGCCCAACGGCTGCCCTACGTGCTACCATAAAATTTCTGGCCCGACTGTTTCCAGCGCCCGGGCCGATGACCAGCAGGCCGATGACCAGCATGACAAAAAAACTTTACCTCGAAACCGTCGGCTGCCAGATGAACGTGCTGGACAGCGAGCTGGTGGTGGCCAGTTTGCGGCGATGCGGTTACGAGCTGACTGATCGGCGGCGGAAAGCGGACGTGCTGCTGTTTAACACCTGCAGCGTCCGCGAGCACGCGGAGGAAAAAATCTACAGCGCGCTGGGACGCTTGAAACAGATCAAGCGGCAGAATCCGGACAAGATCATCGGGGTCATCGGCTGTATGGCTCAGAACCATCAGCAACGGGTCTTCACCCGTGCACCGTACGTCGACCTGGTCGTGGGACCGGGCCAGTTGCACCAGATTCCGGATCTGATTGACCGCATCCGCGACGGCGGGGGACCGCAGCTGGAGGTCAGCCTGCCGCGAAGCGGACACGCGCGGCAGGCGATTGCGCGCAGTTTCGAAAGCTACGATCCCTTGCGCGATCCTGAGATGCGGCCTTCGCCCTACCAGGCCTACGTCCGCATTCAAATCGGCTGTGACAAGTTTTGTACGTATTGTATTGTGCCCAAGGTTCGGGGTCCCGAGCAGGGACGGCCGCCGCAGGAGATATTCGCCGAGGCGCGACAATTGGCCAGCGAAGGTTGTCGCGAAATCACCCTGCTGGGCCAGACCGTCAACAGCTACTCGTATCGCAACGGCGGCCCCCCCACTCGCCTCGCCGATTTGCTGTACCAGCTGCACGACATCGACGGCCTGGACCGCTTGAAATTTGTCACCAATTACCCCGGCGACATGACCGACGACCTGTTGCAAGCCGTGCGGGATCTTCCCAAGTGCGCGCACTATTTGCACGTGCCGGCGCAGAGCGGATCGAATTCGGTCTTGCAGCGGATGAAACGCGGGTACCTTGTGGAAGAGTATCGCGAAATGATGAGCCGAATTCGGGAGACGATCCCCGACGCGGCAGTCACCAGCGATTTCATCGTCGGATTCTGCGGTGAAACGGAGGAAGACTTCCAGTTGACCAAAGACCTGGTTGCCGAATGCCGTTTCAAAAACAGTTTCATTTTCAAGTACAGCGAGCGGCCGGGCACCAAGGGCGCGGAAAGGTACGCGGATGACGTGCCGGAAGA
>JABAOH010133531.1_pt2 | contig 35059 bp, 32 predicted proteins | sample 7062181 | NCBI WGS metagenome assembly JABAOH01 (sample SAMN14538630, study PRJNA623070) | marine sediment metagenome | biome: marine biome [ENVO:00000428]; feature: marine pelagic biome [ENVO:01000023]; material: deep marine sediment [ENVO:00002113]; isolation source: pool of 5 deep marine... | reverse complement strand
CGCTGACGGCTGGTCCCCAACGTACAACACTCCGCTGTCATCCTCTCAGGGCAGGACGCCTAAATCCACGTCCCCCAGGGCGATCCCCCAGACCTCCTTCTTCACGAAGTCGATCTGATATCGGGTCCAGCCTTGAGAACCCCTGTTCTGGTAGAAGTAGACGTTTCCCTTGTTGGTTCCAACGACGACGTCCGCCCATCCGTCTCCGTTCACGTCTCCGGCAGCCAGAGTATACACCTTATCGACGTCCTCCTCCAAGGTAGTCGAAGTCCAAGAGGTTCCTGCCCCGTTGGTATTGAAGTAGACGTAGACTCTCTTGTTGTCCGTCCCTGCGGCAACATCCCCGTCACCGTCGTTATCGAAGTCGCTCACATCCACGCTTAGCACATGGTCGGAAGAGGTGATGTCGTTCCTGGACCATGAGGTACCTGTTCCTGCGTTGAGGAGAACCGCCACATTCCCCGACTCCAGCCCGGCGGCGATGTCCACGTCGGTGTCTAGGTCGATATTTCCCACCGCGACGTCGTTGACCTCACTTCCCAGGTCCACCGTGATGCTGTTTGGGGTGACGACGGTAATCCTCTCGATCAAGAGGTGGTCAACGTAGAGCGCGTCCTGTCCCGTACTGCCGTTCACCCAGGACAGGTCGATGGCCTTGATGTAGACGTCCTGCCCTCCCACCCACGTTGGAAGGACGAAGGCCTGATAGGCGTCGTCATCCTGGGTCTTGGTGACGGTAAACATCCTGATGTATGCCGAGTCATCCAGGGAGTAGTACACGTCGATGTCATCGTTCTCGAGGTTCGGCGTGTGGTATGCCTGCATCCTCAGCCTGTAGGTCGTGCCGCCGCTCCCCACGTTCTGGAGTACCCAAGTATGCTCCAGCCTGCTCGTCTGGCCATCCTCCTCCCACGTCTGAATGGAGACGTCATCGAACCAGACCCTCGCCTGGGCCGAGACGCCGTTCGGGCCATTGAGGTCGAAGGTGAGGCGGACGGCAACCACGTCTCCGTTCCCGCTTCGAGTCGTACCATCCACCCTCAGCTCGAACCAAGTGCCCGAGCTCTGGATCCGCGCATCCTCCCATACCGTCTCCAACGTGCCGTCCCCGTAGCGAAGGACGACTCCCTGCTTCTGTGTGTCAGGTGGGGAGTTAATCCAGCTCTTCCTGAAGCTCAGCGTCAGGGTGTATTCGGTGCTGGCGTTGATGGGCTGGCCCAGGGCCTGCTCTCGATAGCCGGCGAACTTCGAGTCCTGTCCCAGGGTGTTCTCCGCCCGGAAGGACCCGCTGCCGTCCGTCGTGGCAGACTCGCTGTCCCAGACGGTCTGTCCCTGGATCTGGGTCAGGACCTCCACGGGCCACGCGCTCAAGTCTGACAAGAAGGTCGTGTCCTGTATCCTCTCGGTGAAGGAGGTGCCGTTGGTCAGTACCTCAGTGATGGACTCGTAGACGTCGTCGGCCGCCTGCAGATCTCCCAACCCGCCGGACCTCGTGCCCAGAGCGGTGGTCTCCAGGCTGGCGTAATAGGGGCTGACGAGGGTGGTGCCGAAGACGCCGCTACCGTCGTTGAAGTAGATGTGAACCTTCTTGTCCTTGTTGCCCGCAACCAGATCGAGATCTCCGTCTTCGTCCACGTCGGAGAACTTGAGGGACGTAAACCAACCGGCGGAGTCGATTAGGGTCGAGGTCCAGTAGCCGTCGTTCTCGTAGAGCCAGAGCTGTCCGTTCTGTGTACCAGCGACGACGTCATCGTCGCCGTCTCGATCTACGTCTCCAGCCGCCACCGCCCGGACCTCACTGCCGGCATTGCTGTCCAGTATGATGCGTCGCCACGAGCTTCCGTCGCCGAAGAGGTTGCGATATACGAGGACTCCTCCGGATTTTATTCCAACAACCGCGTCCAAATCTCCGTCACCATCAAACTCCCCCATGGCTATGGAGAAGAAGGGCCCCTTGCCCCACTTCGGGTCCTGCTCCTGAGGGGTGCTATCGAAGACCTCGTAGGCCGTCTTCTGCCACGCCCGGTCATTCCTGTAGAAGTAGCCGTAGAACTTCTGTCCCATGGGGTTCTTGAACTCCTCTACGGAGTTCATGATGTCGAGGAGCCACAAGGGCCCGATGATGTCCACCTGTCTCGTCAGGTAGCTGTAGCCCTCGTCGAGGTCGGAGAATGTTCTGATCCAGAAGTTGTAGCTGTTGTTCCCGTACAACCAGGCGTCCAAGTTAGGGCTCGTCAGGTCGATGGAGAAGGCGTACCTCTTGGTGTCGAGGCCGCTGTTGTTGATGGCGGCTACGCTCAAGGGGGAATTGCCGGGTTCCGCCCAGACCTGTATGCCACCCAAGAAGTCCTGGATGATCACATCGCCGATCTGGAAGGTCCCGTCCGTGGTCTTCACCTCCAGCACCACGTACATCTTCTCCGTGAACTGGAAGGAGGTCGCAGGCTGAGTGTGCAAAGCGTCCTTGTAGAAGAGGATCCGGGGATAGGACGGGGCGTTCCCGTCCTGGTCCGTAATCAGGATGGAGTCCGTGGCGAACAGCCGGTTCTTCGGGGGCTCCACGATGCTCGCCTTCAGGTCGATCTCCAGGGGATAGCTGCCGTAGGAAAGCTGCACGCCATCGTACCCGTAGGCGGAGCTGTTGGTGCTGAACCTGTAGGTATAGACGTAGAAGCCCGAAACGAATTCCAGGAAGGTGAAGGCGGCAGTATTAGAGGGAACGGACGTCGACGAGACACCCTGATTGTAGGGGGCATTGCTGTAGACCACGGGCTGGGCCGGCGTCGTCGTCACATCGTACAGGCGGAAGCTGTTGGAAAGGTCGAGGTTTGGCAGGTACTTGGAGGCGACGACTACGACGACGATTTCCCCCTTCTTGAAGGTCCGAGTGCTCTCGGCTTCGTATTTCTCATTGTCCCAGGCCGTCTCGTTATAGATGTCGAACCGCTGGAGGTTGCTGTGGAAGGTCAGGCCTTCAGGCCCCTCGGGAATGACTGTCGTTCCGAACTCCTTCACCCTCAAGATGAGCCTGGTCTTCGCCTCATGCCCCCCTTGGTCCGTGGCGTTCAGGATTATGGTGCCGCCGTCCCAGCTCTTCTTCGCCTTATACGTGAGGGCTCGGCTAAAGATCCCGTCGCCCGCTGTCTTGTCTCCCGCCAGGGAATCGCCGTTGTCCACCAGCTGCACATATCCCAAGGGAGTTCCGTAGGTGCCGAATGTGATATAGCCCCACACCGAGTCCGCGTTCAGGTCAGAATCCGGGTCGATGACCTTCGCGTAGATCGTGAAGGTATCGTCCGGCTTCACAGGGTCACGCGTTGCTGTGGTGCCATCGGAATCCGTCCACTTGTCGAGAAAGATGGGCGCCTGGTTCTGCGGCCCGCCCAGGAGCTGTTTGTCCCAGAGGACGACTCCCCCGTCGAGGTCAACCACCATGACGGAAACGTCAGCTCCCTCGGGTATGCTCTCNNATGTAGTATCGGGACCATCAACCCCGTATTCCTTGACGCTCACGCCATCGAAGTGGGTGCCGTTGGTGAGCAGGACCAAGGTCCTGTTGTCGATGCTGAGGTAGACTCTCGTGCCACCTGGACCTAGGCTGTCCCCGCCGACGTGCGTGAGGTTAACGTAGGCGCCATCCCATACCCCTCCATCGTAGACTCCTATGAGGTTGCCGTCCATGGCGATCCTGCCCATGGCGGTGGGCGTGGGTATCGTGTAGACCCACACGATGATGGAGGCGAATATGATGACCGTTATGAGGAGGACTAGGATGGTCCCGACTACCTCTGATACGCCCGAACGGCCGACTAGCCTCTTGCGCAGCACAAAGCGTCCTCCGAGGACGGCCAGGATATTTCCTGGGTTACCTGGCTATATAATGCTTCCCGCACGATTACCATTGAAGATTACTATCCGGGGAATCACAGGCCTAAGGCTGGGGAAGGGCACCCTCTAGGCCGATTTCCTCGCTGTCCCTCTTCCCTCTCTTCTTGGGTATGGGCATCTTCTTGAATACGAAGAGTAGCTGGGAGGGCTGGAATCCCTTGCCCCGAATCGGCAGGGCCCTTATCCGACAGTAGACTTTCCCCCCTTCCCCCTTCTCGATGAAGGCCTTCTTGCCGACGGACATCTCCCCATTCGCCATTGGTCCCGGCCCGACGAAGTCCATCTCCTCCAGAGTTCTGCCGTTGAAGTCCTTGGGCTTGAGAACCTGTGTCCAGCGTTTGCCTTTAATCGCCTCCTCCTTGCATCCTAGAAACCTTCCGGCCTGTGGGCTGAGCCCTCTTACCTTCATCCGGCCATCCACCCTAAGGACGGCGTCAGAGAGCTGTTCGGCGACCGTCTCTATCTTCCCGAAGGCTCTTTGGGACTCCTCCTGCAGCTTTCCGTTCTCGATGGCGATGGCCACTTGATTGGCGATCCCGGTCACTATGTTGATCTCCTTGCTGGTGAAGTAGTGCTTTGACGTCGTGCTGTCCAACGTCATGATCCCCTGGGTCTGACCCTTGGATACCAGGGGGATGACGAGCATCGAGTTGAGTTCCCAATTCTCGATGAGTTCCAGGGGTAGCATGTCCTCCTGTGGGAGGTTTCTGATGACGGTGGGAAGCTTCTGATGCACTACCTTGTTGAAGAGCTTCGGCACTTCATCCTCGAAGAGCTTTCGTTCCATGATCACATCGGCCAGGGCGGGCCGGGGGCTGTAAGCCTCCGCTGGGCGGCAGGACTTCCCCTCTGGGTCGTATAGGAATATGGCGCAGCGATCCACTCGCACCAGCTGGGGGGCGACTCTCACCACCGTCTTCAGAACCTCCTCGAGCTCCGTGAGGCTCCCCACCATCTCGGAGATTCCAATGAAGGCCGCCAAAACCTGGGTCTCACCCAGGTCTCTCTCTCCCAGCATGAGCCGAGGGTCTATGCCTGAAGTATTGGCAAAAACCTTTCGCGGCTATTATCATGGCTGGTTCGGCCTATTGGACAGTGTGTGGTGAACACGATTCTGACTGGAGGTCCATCGACANNATGTACGGGGTATTCCTATTCAACTCTGAATCATCTGGTAAAGCCCGAGAGTTCCTAGAGGATGATCTAGTGAGCCGCCAGAGCGTTACCATGCGAGACGCGCAGGCCTTGGGCACAGACTTCGAGGGCTTGATGGTGGTCATCAGTGGTGACGAGACCGCAATCGAGAGGTTTGAAGAGATCTCAAGGGAGGTCGCGAAGAGGCTCCGAGGGAAGGATGCTGAGAGGGTCTACGAACTGCTGAGAAAGGAAGAGGAAGAGGCCGCGGAAGGCGTTGGCTTCCTGTTCGGCTGAGTCGATCGGAAGTCCGGATGTCGATCGAAGTCACCAGCCTACAAGACCCACTTCGGACGAGGCCTCTGACAACCCAGAAATCGTCAGAATATCGATGCGGAGTCTGTTCTGGTATCCCTTTTTATTGAAGTAGTCCTCTTCATGAACGTGAACTGTACCCGTTGTGGTACCGAATTTGAGGGCCGTTTCTGCCCTTCATGTGGCCAGCCCGCCCCGGAGGATGCACTCCCGCCGACGGAGATCTGCTCGCGGTGTGGAACCTCCTACGTGGGGCACTTCTGCCCGAGCTGCGGCTGGCAGGCGAGGACTCCCTTCCCGCCTGCCGTGGAGAGAAGTGGTTTCAGGGCTGTCCTGAGCATCTTCTGGACGGGTACGATTTTGCTGTTCGTCGCGTATCTAGCCGCCGTACTGATAGCGGTCTTCTATATCTCCCCGAGGGTTGCCGATGAGATTCTCACCGGCGCCTGCGACAGCTGCCTTGGGGCAATCTTCGTGGTCAACCCCTTCTCGGAAGGGCTCTTCCAAGTACTGCTGCTGGATGGGCTGAGCTTCCTCACCTGGTTCTTCGTCCTCCTTGCCCTGCTCGCGGGGATATACCTCTACCTGGTCCTCTTCCACGGTAAAGCGACCTACAGGGCAATCAGACTCCCGCTCTCGAGGATCTCGGAGCGAGTGCGGTCCCGGAGCGCCATTATCCTCGTCGGCCAGGTATTCGTCGCTATCCTCTTCTTCGATCTCGTCTACTTCACCCTCATCCTACCGTCCATGGGCATTCAGCCAGAGCCGCCTCCGTCCTTCAGGGAACTCCCAGAATGGTACGTCATGTTCAGCCTGGTCGAGGCCGCCTTCACTGAAGAGGTCGCCACCAGGGTCCTGCTCATAGGGGCCCCCCTCGCCCTCGGTTCCCTGATCGTCCGGCTTGTCCAGGTCACTGCCTTGCCCCCAGAGGGCGGTCGGCGGGGCATCGGCTATGTGGCGAGGTCGCTGATGTACCTCTTTGGAGGTAAGGTGAGTGCTGCCTCTCCCAAGGCGGCCCAGGCAGCGGGCGCAGTGTTAATCCTGCTCTCGGCCGTCTTCTTCGGATATCTCCACGTCATAACCTGGGGCGTCCTTTGGAAGTTCGTGGACACTTTCCTGGGAGGATTGGCTCTGGGCTACCTGTTCCTTCGGAGAGGCCTTCCGGCATCCATCCTCCTTCATTTCTCCATCAACGCCTTCTCGGTCTTGGTTACGGCCGCAGGAGGGGAAGAGAGCCTGCTTTCACTGTTCGCCCTGGGCCTGTTCTATCTTGCCCTCGCCTCCCTGGGAGCGGGCTTCTTCGTGTTCTACGTCAGGGCGGCGGGGAGGTTTCTCCTCAGTCCTCTTCTGAGGCCCTCCAAGGGCGTCGTCTCTCCCATGCCCCGAGTGTCCGCAAGGCAGCCTGGGGCCCCGGGAGGCGTCCTCTTTCCCGTGGCGTGCCCCAACTGCGGGAGTAGGGAGGCGATATACGAGGAGGGCACCCTGAAGTGCTCTGCCTGTGGCAGGGGGCTCTAGTCAGACGGAGGGCTGACTGGGGTTAGGAGCTCCACCACTTCATCGACATCCTCCCCTTCGATGGTCACCAAGATGTCTCCCAGGGGAGAGAGGGCGGAGAAGGATACCTTGCCCGCCAGGGCTGCCTGTTTGTTGAGATGGAAGACTATCCTGTTACCGCCTATAGCCCCCAGCAGAACCTCCCGGGCGGAGGCCCTTATGCGTTGCGTCCTCAGAAGTTCTGCGAACCTCTCCAGGGACTCCGCCTCGCCGGATATCACCTCTCCCTCCACCAGCCGCGCGTCTGGAAACAGGTTCAGGATCGCCATCTTCACCTTGGAGGGGCTCTCCGTCGGATTACAGGGAGCCTCCAAGAGGATGCGGTGCACGTCCTTCAATTCCAACCTGAATAGATAAGGATGCCCGCGGTCCACGGGGGCATCTGGATACCTCCACAAACGTTATTTAGCGTGCAATCGCAATAGGGTCGGAAATGAGGGAGGAGATTCTCTCGGCGGCCCTCCAGTCCGGCGTCCTTCTGGAACCCCGCCTGGTAGACTACTTGGCTTCCCAGGAGGCTCCCCTGGATAGGCTCCTTGAGATCCTGAAGGTCGTGAACCCAAGGCCTCTAGTACTCACCATGGAGGTGGTCCAGACCCTGCAGCAGACCAGTCGGTCGCCGGAACAGCCTCTGGAGCCGCCCTCCCCCCCTCCCATTCGAGCCCGGTCGGGTTTGGCCCCCAGAAAGGAGTACGAGTCTGAGGTGCAGGTTATCAAGGACATCACCGGCCGCTCGACATGTACCGGGAAGATAGGGGACTTCTCCCGGTACTTTGAGCATCGCTATCGCACCCTATCGGCCATGCTCAGGAAGAGGCGTGAACTCATGGGGTCGGTTTCAATTGGCAAGGCAAAGAAGATGACGAGGGAGTCCCGGTTCGTCGGCATCGTACAGGCGGCCAAGCGAACTAAGGCAGGCCACCGGCTCCTGCAAGTGGAGGATGAGGAGGACTGCTGCCAGGTTCTTGTACCGAACACAGGCCCAGCGGCAGACGAGTACGCCGTCCCGGACGAGGTGCTGGGGGTGGTGGGAAGGCCATGGAAGGATGGCATCGTTCTGGCCGAGGCCCTCATTAGGCCCGACGTTCCTCACGGCAACGCCTTCAGGGGCTCAGATGCCCCCCTGTGGGCAGCCTTTGTCTCCGACCTCCATGTGGGCAGCAAGCTCTTCCTGCGGGACCGGTGGGCCAAGTTCGTTGAGTGGATGCGGGGTCAGGAGGCAGCCAGGGTGAAGTACCTGGTTGTCGTGGGAGATGCTGTGGACGGTATAGGGGTGTACCCCCGCCAGGACGAGGATCTGGCCCTCGACGACGTCTACCTTCAGTACCAGGAAGTCTCGGAGGCCCTTCAGGAGCTGCCATCGGAGGTTCAGGTCATCATTCTGCCGGGGAACCATGACGCCGTGCGTCCCGCAGAGCCCCAGCCCGCCCTGCCGGCCGACATCCGGGAGCTGTTTCCCGAGGAGTACACCTTCCTGGGCAACCCGACGGCCTTTCGCTTGCACGGCGTGGACGTCCTCTGCTACCACGGTAGGAGCATGGACGACTTCGTAACAGGCCTGCCGGGAATGTCGTACGATCGGCCCCTGGCCGCCATGATCGAAATGTTGAGGCGCAGACATCTTGCGCCCTTCTACGGTGGTAAGACCGCGTTGGCTCCAGAGGGCTCCGACTACATGATAGTGGACAGCGTACCCTCCATCTTCGCCACGGGCCACGTCCACGGCTTCGGGGTTGGAGAGTATAGGGGAGTCACAGTCTTGAACGCCTCCGCATGGCAGGCTCAGACATCCTACCAGAGAATGCACAACATCTCGCCCAGGCCTGGCATGGTTCCCGTGGTGGATCTTCAGACGGGACAGACTTTCGTAAAGGCCTTCTAGATCGGGCCCCTTGAACCCCTAGTGAAGGTCCTCGCCGTGGGAGATATTCATGGGGACACGTACCTGGATACCTTCCGGGAAAGGATGAGGGAGTCTCCCCCCGTGGATCTGGTGCTCCTGGCGGGAGACGTGACGGAGCGGAATGATCTGAAGGCCTTCGGCAGGGTCCTGGAGGCGGTTCAGGCCTACTCAGACGCCCCTGTAATCTCAGTCTTCGGGAACGAGGAGTGGGCGGAGTCCCATGAGGAATACCGGAAAACGTTCCCGATTACCTTCCTCCACGATGATGCCACGATGTTGAAGGTCGGCTCCTCTCCCATTCGGCTCATCGGGAGCACTGGTTCCCTAGACACCCCCACTTGGTGGCAACGTACTCACCTACCCAACATCCGGAGGGACTACGCCGAGAGGGTGCATCTACTGGATAGGCATCTCGCCACGGACGACTTCCGTATTCTCCTGACCCACTACGCTCCCACCTACCGGACCCTCGTGGGAGAGGGGGAGGGTTGGTGGGACCAGATGGGTTCCAAGAGGCTGGAAGAGGTGGTCCTCCGACGGAGGCCAGAGCTGGTGATCCACGGACACGCCCACAAGGGCTCACCCTTTGCGGAGCTGAGGACGGAACAGACCACGCTGACAGACTTTGAAAAGGGGAGAATCATCCCCGTCTACAATGTCGCGTTTCCCGTGAGAGAGGACGTCACCATACTGGATATTCCTGACCACTGAGGAACCTTTAATATCCCCGGTCTCGTAGTCACGCGCCAATGGCCGAAGAGAAGGGTCGGAGACTTCCCCGGGGCGTGGTGAACTTGCTCCGAGACCTAGCCATCGCCTTTCTCTTGGTGGCCATCGTCATGGCCGCCCTCTTCGCCTACGCCCGGGTATGGCCCCCCATGGTCGTGGTGGAGAGCTCCAGCATGCAGCACAGCAACAGCGAGAGCTCAGTGGGCGTCATCGACACAGGTGACATCGTCCTGGTCCAGAATGCTCCGCGACGACAGGACACACGTCTAGACATCACCACCTACGTCGTGGGGAGGGCGAATAACTACACGACCTACGGCGACTACGGCGACGTCATCATCTTCAGGAAGTTCGGCAGAGATGACCTGACTCCCGTGATTCACAGGGCCATCATGTTCCTGGAGTGGAATGCGAGCGAGGGCGGCTTCGACATACCTTCCCTCCAATCTCTGGAGCGAGGGGAGGATTGGACATCCAACAAGGACGAGCCCTTTGGGTTGGGGAGGGGTGACTTCGTGGAGCTGAGGGACGTGACCTACAAGTCCCTCAACATCAGGTTCAGCTTCGATCCCTTTGTCACCTTCGCCAGCCGTCCCGACTGCCCAGACCCCTGCAGCGGTTACGTGACCATGGGGGATAACAACGCCGGAGGGAGCGGAGGCTTCGACAGCTGGATAGTGAAGGATGACTGGGTGTTGGGGAGGGCTCGGGGCGAGGTCCCCTGGTTCGGCCTCCTGAAGCTCGTCATCGGCGGGGACTTCGGATGGGGTGACAACCGCGCCCCCTCAAACAGCTGGACATCCCTCACCATCGCCCTGGTGCTCCTGGTCGTGGGACCCTTGGCCCTCGATATCGTCGTATCGCGATTGACATCGCGGAGGTCTGGCGGGAAGTCCAACCCGCGGGAGGAGGAGCCTAAATGAGGGTGGTCTGAACCCTGGGCCTGTAGTTCCTGACCTCATTCAGGACTTCATCCCTCTCCAACACCCTCTTGACATCCAGGCCTGAGACGCTCGACTGAATCTCCTTTGTTCGGCCGCCGCGGCCGAAGGACTTCACCTTGGCGTTGATGAGACCCAGCATGTCCAGCTCAGATATGAGGTCCGTCACCCTACGCTGGGTGAGGGGACTGAGGCCCGCCCTCTTCGAGAGCTGGCAGTAGGTGTCGTACACCTCCCCTGTGGTGAGCTTGACGCTCCCAGCCTCCTCCTGGAGTATGATTCCCAGGAGTATCAGTTTGGAGTGGGTCGGAAGGGACTTAACGGCCTCGATGACGCAGTCCAGCTCGATCTTGTTCTTGGCCATCTGGACATGCCTCTCGGTTATGCTCTCCTCCCCCTTCCTGTCCGCCAGCTCTCCAGCAACTCTCAGCAGGTCCAGCGCCCTTCGGGCGTCCCCATGCTCCTGGGCCGCTAGGGCGGCAATGAGGGATATCACTCCATTCTGTATGACGTGGGGGTCGAAGGCCAGCTCCGTCCGCTGGGTGAGGATGTCCTTCAGCTCCTCCGCATTGTAGGGGGGAAAGACCATCTTCTCATCGCTGAGCCTGCTCTTCACCCTGGGATCGAGGAACTCGCTGAACTTCAGGTCGTTGGATATGCCTATGACGCTGACCTTCGCCCTCTCCAGGTCGTCGTTGATCTTGGTCAGATGGTAGAGGACGTCGTCGCCGCTCTTGTAGACCAGCTTGTCTATCTCGTCCAGGGCTATGACCACCACCCTGGGCCTCTCATCTATCCTCCTGAGCAGCAGGTTGTACACTCTCTCGGTAGAGAGGCCCGTGAAGGGTATCCTCTCGTCGAAGTCCCGGATGAACCGGTTCCCCACGTTCTGGAAGACGCCGTAGGGAGTGTCCACTATCTCACAGTTGATGTAGAAGTACACCACCTGGTCCCAGGCGTCGGCTCTCCTCATCTCGTTGCCAATGTACTTGACGACGGCGGTCTTCCCCGTCCCCGTTTTCCCGAATATCATGACGTTCGAGGGCCGATCGCCCCTCAAGGCTGTGGCCAGTATGGAGGCCAGCTGGTTGATCTGCTTCTCTCGGTGGGGCAACCTGTCGGGGATGTAGGATGGACGGAGGATCTCCCGGTTCTCTCGAAAAATCGACTTCGTCCTCAGGTAGGGCTGGAATATGTTTCTCTCCATGAATGTCTCCCCCAAAGAAGGCCGCAAGGTCGTCGCCGACCGCCGCCACGGTAGACCCCGGGCATATCCGCAGGCCCTACAAAAGCCTTTTTCTTACGAGGTCTGGTACACAATTTTTTTGGGTGCTCTGGCTGTCCTGGCTCTTCCCCTTTTTAAAGGCAGGCCTCGGACGATGGCCCCCCGACTGGCACCGATAACCTCCAGGGTTGAAGAGAGCTCTATTCCCTCCAGTCAAGGCCCACGGTCCTCACCCCAACCTTCGGGATGAGAGGCGTCTTTCGCTTGTGGATGGAGCGCCGAATCATCTCCTCTACGTGCAGAACCTGTTCCAATGACAGGCCCGTCCGATCACTGACTTCCTGGGGCTTCATCTCGAGTTCGAGGCCTAGCAAGATTCTGTCGAGGTCATCATAGGAGATACCGAGTTCGCCCTCGTCGGTCTGCCCTCTCCACAGACCTGGGGAAGGCACCTTGTCGATGACCTTCTCAGGCACTCCTAGATGCCGCGCCATCTCCCTTACCTGAGTCTTGTAGAGGTCTCCCATGGGCAACAGGTCCACCCCTGCGTCCCCGAATTTTGAAAAGAACCCAATAAGAACCTCGCTCTTGTTCCCGGTGCCCACTACCAGAGCATCTTGCATGTTGCTGACGGTATACCAGGCAATCATCCTGCACCGCGCCCTGACGTTGCCCAAGGCTTTCTGGTCATCGATGACCATCGCCTCACGAAAGGCCTCCACCATTGGGGTGATGTTCACAGTCTCCATGGTGATGCCCAGTGCCTTGGCCAGTGCTTCCACATCCCTCTCATCCTCCTTGGAGCTGAGTTCATCTTTGAGGAAGAGGGCTCGGACCCGATCCGGTCCCAAGGCCCGGACGCAAAGGTAGGCGGTCACAGAGGAATCTAGTCCGCCGCTCATCCCCACGACGGCCAGCTCCTTGCCCGCCTGGCGGAAGAAGTCTTGGATGAAACGCACCACGATGTCTATCTGCTCGGGTCGAAAGGTGGGCCGCAGGGCCATGATTCTTTCATGGAATGCGCGGTTAAGTCACTTTGCGGGGATGGCGACCCCCTCGCCACCCCTGTCGGAACGTAAATCTGGCATGTGGGTCGCCATCTATTTAAACCAAAAAGCTCTGGTTAGAGGGTCGGAATGGCGGAGGCTAAGCTCAGAGAGAAGAGTTGGGAGACTGCCAGGGAGGACGAAATCCTCCAGCTCTGGAAGGAGGACCCGTATGCGTTCAGAGAGGAGAGCGGCAGGCCGGTCTTCATCATTGACACCCCGCCACCGTACCCCTCAGGGAGCTGGCACGTAGGAGCCGTAGCCCACTACTCTCTCATAGATATGATTGCTAGAGCAATGAGGATGAGGGGCTTTGAGGTTCTGTTCCCCTTTGGGCTGGATCGGAACGGCATCAATATCGAGCGTACCATAGAGAAGAAGTTCAACAAGCGCCTCCACGACTTCGACAGGGAGGAGTTCATCCGCCTCTGCCGGGAAGAGATGGAGAGGCAGTCCCGTACCTACATATACCTGGCGAAGAGGATAGGATTCTCAGCGGACTTTGACGACCATTACTACGCGACCGATTCCCCCGAGTATCGGCGGATAACCCAGGCCGTCTTCATAGAGCTTTTCCGAAAGGGCCTCTTCTATCGGGGACTCAGGCCGAACTTCTACTGTCCAGGGTGCAGGACGCCCATCGCCGAGGCGGATATCGAACACGATGAGATACCCTCCAAGCTTCTGTACATCAGATTCCGCGGAAAGGAGGGGAAGGGACTGACGGTGGCCACCACACGTCCGGAGCTCCTGTGTGCCTGCAGGGCCGTCATCTTTCATCCCGACGATGAGAGGTACAAGGAGCTGGAGGGGACGATCGTGCTGGTCCCGCCACAGGGACAGGAGGTGGAAACATCCCCCCATCCTGCGGCCAGGCCGGACTTCGGGACGGGTGCCGCCATGATCTGCTCCTACGGGGACACCATGGACATACAGCTCTTCCGGGAGCTCGAATTGGAACCGGTGGCGGCGATTGATGAGGACGGCAGAATGACGGAGGCGGCGGGCAACTACGCGGGCATGTCCGTGGCTGATGCTCGCCGGGCGATCACCAAGGACCTAGAGCGTGAGGGGCTCGTTGAGAAGATAGAGGACATCGATCACAAGACGCCGGTCTGCCAGCGATCTGGAGACCCCATCGAATTCGTCCTGACGGAGGACTGGTACATGAAGCAATTGGACATCCTCCCACGTCTGAGATCCGTCGTGGATGACATGAGGTTCCACCCAGAGAGGCACAGGCAACTGCTGTTGGATTGGATGGACTCCCTCACCATTGATTGGCCGGTTGGTCGCAGGCGCTACTATCACACGGAGATTCCCCTCTGGTACTGCCAGGGGTGTGGGGAGGTACTCCTGCCCGAGCCTGGGCCTTATTACCGGCCGTGGAGGGATCCTGCGCCCTTCGAATCTTGCCCGAAGTGCGGCGGCAGGGATTTCCGTGGGGAGGAAGGCGTATTCGACACATGGATGGACTCCAGCAACAGCAACCTCGTGGCCTGCATGTACATGAAGGACATGGAGTTCTTCCGGCGGCACTTTCCTGCATCCATAAGGCCCCAGGGAAGGGACATCGTGAGAAACTGGCTCTACTACACGCTCCTGAAGAGCTACACCCTCCTTGGAGAAAGGCCCTTCGACCGCGTCTGGATTACCGGAATGGGCCTCGACGCCTCCGGAAGGGCCATGCACGACAGTTTGGGCAACGTGATTGATCCTGTTCCTATCTTGGAGAAGTATGGCGCCGACGCCTTCCGGTACTGGGCCGCTTCGGAGACCAACGTCGGAGAAGACTTCAGAATCTCAGAGGATAGGATCGCCGGTTCCGGGAAGTTCCTAACAAAGCTCTGGAACGTGGCGCGCTTCATCTCCGCTTTCCAAGAAGTCGAGGCTCCCGACTTAGAGCCGACGGAACGTTGGATTCTATCCGAGCTGAACCAGCTTATCCGGGAATGCCTCTCGGGATACGATGACTTCAACTTCTTCATCTCAGCCAATCGGATCAGGGACTTCCTCTGGAACGTCTTCGCCCCCCACTACATCGAGATGGTCAAGCCTAGGGCCTACGATGGGGATCCTGGATGCACATACACCCTTCACAAGGTCCTTAAGGGCCTCCTCTGCCTCCTCGCGCCCATCATCCCCTTCATTACGGATTCTATCTGGAGGGAGGTGTACGGTGGAAGCATCCACCGGGAACTCCTGCCGGAGCCCAGGGAAGACTGGGAGAGTCGGCTTCGAGGGCTCACCCCCGCACTGCTGGATTTCAACTCCTCGGTGTGGAAGGAGAAGAAGAGGCGTGGCCTGGCGCTGAAGGAGGAGATCTCCGGGGTAGCTCTCCCCAAAGAGCTCATACCCTTCGCTGAAGACCTCTCAAGAATGCACAGTATCAGGTGGTGATTCGGCCCTGAAGGCTTCAACCTGTCTCACGCCGCTGCAGCATCTCCTGCGCCCGTCTGATGAGGCGCTTCGCCTCCTTTCTGCTGACGGAGGTCCCACGATTAATCGTGGAGGGGTCAGCATCGGCTAGGTCCTCAAGCGTTCTAATCCCTATTCTCCTGAATTCCTGCATGCGACCCCTTCCGATTCCGGGTAGGGAGGAGAGGGACGGTGGCCCGGTCCTGCCGTTCCACTTCGGCCGTATCACCTTGAAGTACGCGAAGGCCCCTCCGGTGGCAACGACGAGGGGGATACCGACATAGAGTCCGACCAGCAGGACGGGGTTCGTGCATGCCTTCCCCAGGGCGGTTGAGACGGTGAAGTCCACCCTGCTCTCCCCCCAGCCGTCGTCCGCGGGGCCCGGCGTGGCTGTGGTGGTCTTAACGATATTAGTGCCCGCTACTCGAACCACGAGTACAGCGCCCACGTCATTTTCCGTCGGGGAGACCGTCGCGTCGTGCAGGTGTAGCTGAATGCGGTACCGGCCGCGATGGTCCGTGGTGCCACTCCTGTCCAAGACCTCTAGCATGACCCCGCAAGCGGGACTTCCGTCCTCTTGGAGGACGATTCCACTGACGAAGTACCGGTGGGAGGGTTCGTGCTCCGCTAGGACGCTCAAGGAGGCCGTGAAGAAGAGCAAGATACCTAGAGCCGTGAGCAGCCTCAACCCATTCATCCTAGCGTCCCCCTATTCCCGTCACTATAGTAATCCTGTCCCCCTCTTCAAGGCGATGGTCAATGCCCACCCTCTGGCCGGGGAACTTAGCGCTTTGCCCCCACACCTTGGCGTGCCGGAAGTCCTTCGCCATATCCCCGTGGATGACTCGACAGACGTCAGAGACCTTGGCCCCCTCCTTCACCACCAGGGGCTCCTGAGCGGAGGCCTTGCCCCCCGGTGGCCTGAGATATACCCGCATGAGGGACAGCCGAGAGTAGACGACCTCGAGCAGTTCCTTCAGACCCCAGGCTTCCTTCGCAGATATCGGGAGGACTGTCCAGCCTCTCAGCTCTGTCAGCCTCCTCTCCACCTCAGCCTGCGTGATGAGGTCGACCTTATTCAATACCACAATCCCCGGAACGTAGACCCTGTTCCCAGCGAGGAAGTCGATCAGCCTTTCAGGAGTGAGCCTCTCCATCACAGCGAGCTCCGCGTTGACGATACCGAACTCACTCATGATCTCCCTGACAGTGTCCTCCTCCATGGCCTGGGGGAGAGTGACGAAGGAGACGGTGATCCCGCCTCGATCCCTCCTGGTCAGTGAGAGCCTCGGGGGATCCTCGTTCACTCTTATCCCGCTCGCAGCAAGTTCAGATGCTAACGTGCTTAGATCACTCCTCTCTACATCAATCATCAAAAGGAGGAGGTCCGCGATCCTGACCTTCGAGAGAACCTCCCGTCCCCGTCCCCTCCCTCGGGAGGCGCCCCATGTGAGTCCCGGCAGATCGAGAACTTGGATCCTCGCGCCCCGGTGTTCCAGCATGCCTGGGACCGCTCTCAGCGTGGTGAAGTCATAGCTTCCCACGTTGCTGCTGGTCTCCGTGATCTGATTCAGCAGGGTGCTCTTACCAACGCTGGGGAGTCCGACCAGGGCCACCGTGGCATTGCCAGCCTTCCTGATATCGTCTGTCCTCCCACCCCGCCTGCGGCCCCTCGCGTCCTCCCTCAGCTTTGCCAGCCTCGCCTTGAGCTTGCCGATGTGTTTCTGCGAGGCCTTGTTGTAGGGGGTCCGCCTAATCTCTTCCTCGATTTCCCGGATCCTCTCCTGCAGCATGGTCAATGGTCCCTTCAAGGCGCCTCTGGAAAAAAAACCCTTGGGCACGCCGATCGCGGAGGCCTTCGAAGCTGCGTGGCAAGGCCTAGCCAAGGGGAGGCTAGGGGACGATTGTCGTACCTGCCTCACCTTGGAGGGAGGCCTCCGAGTGTTCCAAGTCAGTGATGATGGCACGAGCGCCTCCGTTCTCGAGGAATTCGATGGCCGCCCGGACCTTTGGTCCCATGCTTCCAGGGGGGAACTGCCCGTCTCGGAGGTAGTCCGTAGCCTCTTGGACGGACATTCTCTTCAGCGCGCGCTCCCTCTTCGTTCCATAATCGAGGTAGACGCACGGGACATCGGTTATCATGACTAGGAGTTCGGCGTCGATGCGGGAGGACAGCAGGCTGGACGCCAAGTCCTTGTCCACAACGGCCTCCACTCCTTGGAGCCCCTTCGGGCCTCGAACCACGGGAATCCCTCCTCCGCCCGCGACTATCAAGACGGCATCCTCCCTCCCCAGCATGGGCCGCAGCAGGCTGGTTCCCATTATTTCCAGAGGCGCGGGGGAGGGAACCACCCGCCTGAAGCCGCCCCTAGCGTCTCTCACCATGTCCCATCCCTGGGCGCGCAGCTCTCGGGCTCTCTCCTCCGGATAGAGTGGGCCGATGGGCTTGGACGGCTTCTGGAAGGCCGGGTCCTGGGAGTCGACCACCACCAGGGTTACGATTGGCATGACAACTCCCCCATGCCCTACCTTCCGGAGTTCCTCCTGCAGGGCAAGCTGGAGGGCGTAGCCCACCTGGGCCTGCGACTGGGCGACGCAAACGTCTAGGGGGTTTTCCGGAACCACATCCGAGGCCCGTTCGTTCTGCAGGAGGATCGAACCGACCTGAGGGCCGTTCCCATGGGTAAGGATGATCCGGTATCCTTGCGTTCCGAGGTGTAGGATGCAGGATGCCATGCCCCTCGCTGCCGAGACCTGACCTTCCCACGTGAGGGGTCCCTGAGGCGGAGCAATGACGTTGCCACCAATGGCTAGCACAGCGATTCTCGTATCATCACCAGGAAGCACAACTATCGGGGCGAAATCATAAATAGCTGGCGATGGAGGCCCATCGGAGCATACCCTTATGGCCCTCTGAGAGATTGATAGGATGTGCCCCTTCCGCCGAGGCTGGCGAAGCTCCTGCAGCCACGCCGAAGGCCCTTCATCTACGTCCCCGCGGCGACAGCCTTGAGCTTCCTCGCCCTGGTCGCCTTACCCATCCTCTCCATCCCTATCGCCATGTTCTTCATGTTCGCCATCCCGTATTGGATGGGAGAGAGGCGGCCGAGAAGGCTATTCATCGCAGCCCTGGTTATGTTGCTCACCACAGCCATGGCCATGACGTCCTTCATCACGTGGAACCTTTCTCGGCCCCTAGTGCCTGAGCAGAGGAGCGAGGACGGGATACTGAGCGCGGGGACCGTGGGCCCCCTCACTGGCGATGCTGATACGACCTTCACGTTCACAGTCCGCTACACCCATGTGGAACCCCCGAAGGAGCCCCCCCGGGTGAACCTCACCTCCACCTTCTCTGCTGGGCAGATCCTGAACGAGACGATGATGCCGGACCCCGACGATTTGAACTACGAGGACGGCGTCGTCTATGAGTATTCCACGAGACTCCTGCCAGACGCCTACCTCTTCCACTTCGCTGTCCTTATGGCCAACGACTCCTGGGTGGTCACTTCCGACGCTTTCAGCTCGCTGCGGGACTCCCGCGGCCCCGTAAACCTCTCGCCGTACGCGCTGTTTGGAAACATCGCCATCAGCGTGGTGTCCTTCATCTATCTCGTGGTCGGCATCCCGCTCCTTCTGGTGCTGGCTATCTACTCATGGATGGCGAGGCGAAGGGCGCGGAGGGAGCGGGGAGTCCAGGGAGAGGACTCCCCATAGCAATGGACTATCTGTCTTGAGCCGGGGTCCACCGGGATTGCAGCCCCGTCGGACCACTTTCGGCCATCCCCCCTTTCAGGTTTTATACACTCCCTCGTCGAACCCGCCGACGTTGGACGATGTCCCCGATAAAGTTAATAAGATGGACCCTTGATACGGTGCTCCAGGATGGGATGGGATGGGCTCAATAGCCGTTGCGGAGCAGCTGGCTAGAAAGCAGAGGGCTATATCCGTCTCGGAGTTCTTCGAGAGAAACAAGCACATCCTCGGTTTCGACTCTCCCACCAGGGCTCTGCTGACCTCGGTCAAGGAGGCGGTGGACAACGCCCTGGATGCTTGCCAGGAGGTTGGGGTCCTTCCTGACATCCTCGTTCACCTGGAGCGAGTGGACGCGGAGGAATACCGGTTGATGGTGGAGGACAACGGCCCGGGGATCGTCAAACGGCAGGTGTCTAAGGTCTTCGGGAAGCTCCTTTACGGCTCCCGCTTTCACACGTGGTCCCAGACCAGGGGACAGCAGGGCTTGGGAATCTCTGGCGCCATCCTGTACGGCCAGATCACGACAGGAAGGCCAGCAGTGGTTCTCTCCAAGACCTCCCAGGATGATGTGGCCTACAGGGTCGAGCTCCTCATCGACACCAAGAAGAACAAGCCTCAAATCGTGAGGCAGGAGTTCAAGGTCTGGGATAAGCACAGCGGCACCCGAGTGGAGATCTACCTCCGGGGAAGGTACGTCCAAGGCAAGCAATCCGTCATGGAGTACCTGAGGGACACGGCCATCGTCAACCCCAACGCCAGAATAACGTTCCTCTCTCCCGACGGACAGAGGGTGGTCTTTGAGAGAGCATCCACTAAGCTCCCCAAGCCTCCAGTGGAGGTAAAGCCCCACCCCCGTGGCTTGGAACTGGGCATCCTACTTAGGATGGCAAAGGAAAGTCCAGCGAGAAAGCTCACGTCCTTTCTCCAGACGGAGTTCAGCCGCATCAGTTCCAGGGTGGCGAAGGCCATATGCCGGCAGGCATGCGTCCGTGAGGACCTGCGGCCGAAGTCCCTGAAGTTGCAGGAGGCAAAGGCCATTCTGGAGGCCTTCCAGAAGGTCAAGATAATGGCGCCGCCCACCGACTGCCTCTCCCCCATTGGCGAGCTCTTGATAAGGAAGGGCTTGAGGAACGTTGTAGAATCCCTTCGGCCGGAGTTCTACTGCCCGCCGATCACCCGCCCACCCTCGGTCTACGGAGGACACCCTTTCCAAGTCGAGGTGGGGATCGTGTACGGCGGGAACCTGCCCGCGGACCAGTCCGTGGAGATTCTCAGGTACGCTAACCGGGTACCCCTCCTGTATCAGCAGGGGTCATGCGCCTGCACCAAGGCAGTGGAGGGTCTCGACTGGAGACGCTATGGGGTCGAGCAGAGGGGGGGAAGGGGCATACCCCGCGGCCCCATGATCATCCTCATTCACGTCTGCTCTACCAAGGTGCCCTTCACGTCGGAAGCCAAGGAGGCCATCGCCGCCATACCCGAGATCATCGGCGACATAACCTTGGCCCTGAGGGAGGGGGGCCGCCGTCTGAAGTCCCACATGAACAGGAGGGTGAAGAAGGCCAAGACGGAGGAGAAATTCGAGATCGTCCGAACTCTCCTGCCGCGGATGGCCGAAAAGAGCGCTGCCATCGTTAGACGTCCGATCCCTGACATCACCAAGACCATTGCCAAGATCATGAACGTCGTCTGGATCGATGAGCAGGTGGACTATGAGAGGGGTCGCCACAAGGCCAGGATAGAGGTACACAACTATACGCCCACGAGCAAGAGGTTCAACCTGCACGCCATCGTCCCTCTGGGGGCCCTCGACAGCTCTAGCCTGGACCCCAAGCCCTCCGAGATTAGGCCCGACGGGAAGCTCTCCTGGAGATTGCCCCGCATCGCGACCACGACCAACTCCATCATCACCTACGCGCTCCGGGGCCTACGGAAGGAGGAGTACGAGGAGGTGGAGCCTTTCGTCAGTGGCATCAGCGCCACCCAGGTTGTGGGGGCCGAACCGCTACCCGGGGACTGGGACCTAGGCCTCGAGGAAGTCCAGGAGGAGGAGTTCATGGCGAAATACGATACCGAGGGGGAGGTGCTCGCAGGTGACTGACATCTCCCAAAAGGCGCGCCAGGAGCGTGCCGTCGAGTCCCTCTACAGAATGGCCGAGAGCGTCTATGAACAACTGGAGAGGGGCAGGATCCCCACGATGGCTATACCCCTGAGGACGAAGTCGAACATTAGCTTCGATCAGAAGAAGGGAGTCTGGAAGTACGGCAAGTCCAAGGGGCTGCGAACCGCCAAGAGGCTGAAGGGAGCCAAGATGCTCCTCCGGACCCTCCATGTTCTGGAGTTCATAAGGGACATGATCGAGGACGATAGATCCTCTACCCTACGAGAGCTCTACTACATCTCCGAGGGCTGGAACATCGCCAAGTTCACGACCCAGGACGAGAGCAACCTCCTGGCAGAGGACTTGGAGATCTTGACGGGGAGTCTGCGGGAGGACTTCAGGCTGAGGCCCGAGGAGGATGGCGCGCGAGTCATCGGCGACCTCGTTCTGGAGGAGGTCAACCGGAGGGGGGAGCCCAAGAGGTTCAACTGCAAGGATGATGTCGGGGACTCGGGATACGGCATCCCCTATAACGTGGAGCAGGAGAAGCTCAGGCTCATCGGATGTGACGCCGACTTCGTCATGGCCATCGAGACGGGCGGCATGTTCGATCGACTAGTAGAGAACCGCTTCGACGAAGATTCCCGGGCCATCCTGGTTCACGTAAAGGGCCAGCCCGCGAGGGCCACCAGAAGGTTCTTGAAGAGGCTGAATGAGGAGCTCGGCCTGGAGTGCGCCGTGTTCTGTGATAGCGACCCCTGGTCTTTCCGGATATTCGCCTCCATCGCCTACGGCGCGATCAAGACAGCCCATATCTCTGAGTATCTGGCGACTCCCACGGCGGCCTTCCTCGGCATCACCGCATCCGACATCGAGAACTACGAGCTGCCGGCGGATGACTTGTCGCCCCAGGATGTGAAGGCTCTACAGGACCTGTTGAGCGACCCCCGCTTCAACGATCCCTTCTGGAAGGACGAGGTGGAGTTCATGCTCCACATTGGCAAGAAGGCAGAGCAGCAGGCGCTGGCTAGATACGGACTGGACTATGTGACGGACACGTATCTTCCGGAGAAGTTGGCCCAGCTAGGACTGGCGTAACGATTCGTGTCCAAGGCACCTTCTAATTGGCAACCTCCTTCGAGGCGTTCCTGACGTAGGGCCTTACGCCCCTTCGGGGGCTCCAGCAGGACCATACTCCCTGGCCGCCCCTTTCCTGAGGAGGGACTTGAGCTCCAAGGTCCTAACCTTCAGAAGGATAACATCTCCCAGGATGGCCAGGCTGGAGGGCAGCTCTATCCGCCTCTGAGACCGCGTCGGGTTGATGGTCTTCAGCTTCTGGTAAGGCTTTCGATCCATCAAGAAGGTAAGAGTATCCACCTTCCAGAGGTCCGTGTCCAGGTACGCATCCTCAATGATACCAAGGTTCTCACCATCCCGGGATACGACGGGCATCCAGAGGACCCAGGGCAGGGCAAAAGGACGAGATTCAGGCCGTATCATGTGATTCCCGGTCTTGTCGACGGTCGTCCTGAGGAGGACGAAGTTGCCGACGGAGGCAATGGACTCCGTGCTGAGGAGGGAACGCTCCCTCTCCTTCCGCTTCCGAAGACGGAGGGCGCTGGCGAATCTCCTCTCAGGCCGGACTTCGAGGGCGGGGATATTCCAGTCCTTGGATACATAGGCGATGTGAACTCTCCCCAACTGCCAAGCATCGGCGGAGACTATGTTCATTCCGTAGAGTTCGCCGGCCCTGAGCTGCATTCCCTCTTAGATTGGCTTGGAGCTATTTATTGTTGCCTGGACAATTCGCAATTCCAGCATCGCCCGGAGCGTCTTCATTTTTATAACTGAAGAAGCCCTAGGCATGGTGCGGTGTCCGAGGACACAAAGGCGTACGGCGGCCTGTGCGAGTTCTGCAGCTACGAAGGTCCCTTCGATTCGGTGGAGGAAACTGGCGAGTTCAAATGTCCTCAGTGCGGTCAGGTCGTCAGGTCAACGCCGGAGGATGAATGGCTGGGGTGATGCCTTGTCGGATAGGAGCCGCACGGAGAGGATGGAGGGCGAAGGGCTTCTCGACTTCCTGGAAAGGATCATCAGGGATAGAGGCGGCAGCCGCAAGCTGATATTAGGGATGGATCTGTATCGCGAGGTCCAAGACTCCATGACAGACGAGGATTTCGGCAGGGTGAGCATTGGGGGGCGGCATCCGTTCCAGAACATCAGCCATATCTTCGGTGTTCCGGTCGAAGTAGATTACCGAGACAGGTCCCGGCTCGAATTCGTGGACTGACAGTAGAGCGCAGCCGTATCGCGGACCTCTGTGGTGGAGGCCAACCCTTATGGAAGCCCCTCCCTTCCACCGACCATGGAGGACCATTGGACCCAGAGGCTCTTCTTGGAGAGGCCTGAACTCTTCCTTGCCGTCCATGAGGCTGGACTCAAGTATGCGAAGGCGCAGGTGGAGAGGCTCGAACAGATTCTGTTCAAGTTTGGCATCCCGAAGGCCGGTCGTCTCCTAGACGCGGCTTGCGGGATAGGGAGACACTCCGCACACTTCGCCTCCAGGGGATGGAGGGTCGTTGGTCTTGAGCTGGTGCCTCAGTATGTAGAGAGGGCCAGAAAGCTCGCTCACGAGATGGAGGTCGAGTCCAGGGTCGACTTCCGAACGGGTGACCTCCGGGAAGTCGCTTCCCTCCTGGAGGGCGAGGCCCCTTTCGACGCCATCATCAACATCCTGACCTCCATAGGTTACTGGGAGGATGAGACCGATCTCTCTATCCTTCGGCAGCTTCATGACTTGGCTCGTCCCGAAGGAGTGCTGGTCCTCGACACCATCAATCGAGACTACGTTCTGAGGCACTTTGAGCCTACCAGCGTGGAGGAGTTCGGGGATGTGGCATACACCGAGAGGCGAGCCCTGGAGCTTGAAACGTCCCGAATCCGCAGCCAGTGGACCTTCTATAGGAAAAGGGGGGAGGATCTAGAGCATGCCCTCTCCGTGGACGTATCCCAGAGAATCTACAGTCCCCATGAGCTGCATGAGCTCCTGAGGAGGTCAGGATGGCGCAAAGTCGAGGTCTTCAGCGGATGGGACCTGAAGCCTCTCTCGACAGACATCTACCGGCTCCTTGCCGTAGGGCGAAAGGAGGATTGAGTAATCGTCCAGCTGATGATCACCATGGGCTTCTGGCAAACCTGAACTACTCTGATATCTCCCTGGGCTTGAAGCCCAGGTATTGATACCAGGCGGGATCCTGAGCCACGCCCACGAGCCTGTCCCCGTCCAGCCTCAAGGGTATCAAGGGCAAGCCTACGTCCTCGTTGCTCTTTCGCTTTTTGTATGAAGAACTGGAAAGACGGGCCGACCGGGATTCGAACCCGGGTTGAGGGCTCCGCAGGCCCTAGGGATGTCCAGCTACCCCATCGGCCCTGCTCTGTAAACCAGTCACGCAGATTAATAGGTACTTGCTCTCAACCCCGAGCGAGGACGGAGCATCCGGCTGTTTTCAGAGGAGCCCCCGGGATTGGAGGACTTTCAGTAGGTTCTGGGAGATCTGCTCTATGGTCCCATCCCCGCTCACCTTCTCTAGGACTGACTTCGTCTCGTAGTAATCAACCAGGGGCTGCGTACTCTCTCGGTAGGTCTGGAACCTCTGCCGGACCACCTTCTCCCTATCATCCTCCCTCTGATAGAGATCACCCCCACAGCGGTCGCACTTGCCGCCCATCATCGGCGGAGAGAACCTCACATGGTACACCGCTTGGCAGTTGCTGCAGGACCGCCTTCCTGAGAGCCTCTCAACCACCTCCCCTTCCTCAACCTCCAGATACAGAACGATATCCACGGTCCCGAGATCCTCGAGGGCCTCCGCTTGCCTAATGTTTCTCGGAAAGCCGTCCAAGATGAAGCCCCCCTGGCAATCCTCCTGCGACACCCTCCTCTTCACCATCTCGATGATGATCTCATCGGGAACCAACACCCCCCTCCTCATGTACCTCTCCGCCCGCTTCCCCAGGTCCGTGCTGCTGTTTACCTCCATCCTCAGCATGTCCCCGGTGGCGATTCTCGGAACTCCAAGCCTCTCGGCGAGTCTCGCTGCCTGGGTACCCTTTCCGGCCCCCGGGGGGCCCAACAAGACGACCTTCACACTCGGTCTAAGGTGCCTTGAGATAAATCCTTTGGCTAGGTTGGGACGGCCTCCTCCGCGGGCCGTTCGTGGGGAGCCGACACAGGGAGGACGTCCTCCGGGCGTAACCCATCGTAGAGGTGTAGGGTGGAGGCCACCAGCGCCGTCCCGAGAAGGCCGTAGAGCCCAACGGCCAGGGGGATTCCCGCGATGGGCAGGGCGACGAGAAGTAGGATGGCGGCTGAGGCAAGGACCGTTATCGTGGCGTATGTCAGGCAATAAGGGATGACCTCCCTCCAAGCCTGGAGGGCCAGCTCCACGCTCTTCCTGAAGGCCTCCGCGAGGACATAGTCGTCCACAACTATGCAGAAGGGCGTCAGGAAGAGGAAGTAGAGGATGATGAGGAGGGCGAAGACAGTGAAGATGGAGACGAGCGCGCCGTACGACAAGCTCTCCATGAAGGGGTGGAGGACGAGAAGGATGACGGCGATGAGGGCGTTGAAGGCGAAGACCCTCGCGAAGTATATGTTGGCGAGCTTCAGGAGTCGTCTGATGCGTCCTCCGAGGCGAGCCGAGTCTAGGGCCCCAAGATAGCCGGCGGCGGCGTACGATTGAATTCCGAGGAGGAGGAGAAGAACCGGGGCCGTAAGCTGCCCCAGGTCGGGTGGAGGGTAGATGGGAAAGAAGGGTACCGCCCCCGATGGCTGTCCGTGGACCTGAGACAGGGAGGGGAAGGGGACAGGCAATGTGAATTCAACAGAGGCATCCGTCACAGCCCGCCCAGGGTAGAGCTGCTGCACGAAGAGGTCAAGGGCGAAGGGCAACGCTGCGAGGGGCAGGGCTTTCTTAGCAGTTTGAAAGCCCATTCTTATGGAGCGGGACCAGAGGGGCAATCGACCGCCTTAGCGGAGCATCCCACCTTTAACTTAACCCTCGCGGCAAGGGTGACTAGAAGAGATGATCTTCTACAAGCTTGGCGGGGCCGCCCACCCAGCAACGCAGGGTCTCGATGCCCAGTTCCTTGATCCTTTCCTCCACAGGCTCCAAGTGACTGGGGAGGGTATTCACGTACACCGTTGCGCCTGTATCGACGGAGAAGAAGGCTGGGATCCCATCCTCCCTCATCCTCCTTACTGCCATGATGACCATCAGCGTCTCCGGGGTCCAGAGGAGCATCTCCTGGGGTCCAGTCATCGTGATGCCGTGGAGCATGAGGGTGTCTCTCTCGGCCAGCTTGCAGATTCTGCTGACGTCCCGCTGTCCGATGGCCAGTTCCATCTCAGCCAGCATCTTTGGGACTTCGGCGAGCCTGGCATTGAAGAAGGGAGAGGCTAGGACCTCACGATGAGCCGCTTCGGTGTCCTTGTAAGCTTCCACCAGGGCCACGATGACTCCCATCTGCAGTTCCTCTGAGGCCAATTGGTAGGCGTATGACTCCTCGTCCGAAGTCCCGCTCCTCCACTTAGAAAAGGCGCCGGTAACCGCTCGGGCGGCGGAACCGGCACCTCTCCGAGCGATGGTGGAGACCTCTTGAGGGGTGAGATCAAGTCCGGCCGCTGTGGTGGCCGCTACCGCCATGGCTGCAAATCCCGAGGCGGAGGCCCCCAGGCCCACGTTTGCCGGGAAGTTGTTTGTGGAGACCACCTTGGCTCGCTTGGATAGGCCGGCACGGCGGCGCACCTCCTCCAAGACGCTCACGGCCCTTTCAAGACCTCTGCCCTGCACCACGGAGCCGTCCACGGTCAGGGAGTCCTCCTCGAAGTCCTCGAAGGACACCGTAGTATGGGAGATAAGGGGAGCGGTGCAGACCGATATTGAGTCGTGGTAGGGAAGTCTGAGGACCTGATCGGCAAGGCCGTGATACTTAATCAGACCCTGGATCGGGTGGGCGATGGCACTAGCCTTCAACGCATCAACCCCTCTGCCCCGATCCTATATGTCGAAGATGACGACGGCATAGCCCTCCTTGACGTTCACCTCAATCATATGATAGGTCACAGCCTTTATTGCCAGGTCCATTGGGTGCTTGGAGGAGTCCATGGTCTCGCCCTTTGCGGTGGCCCGAAGGGACAGGCCACGGACTGCCACGTCGAAATCCGACAGGAAGACATTCTCAATCTCATGGACATAAAGGAGCTCCGTGAGCCAATCCACTAGGAGGGACTCCAGGTCTTGGGACTCGACGAACACCTCAACCTCCCCCAGGGGTTGGACGGTGTTGACGTCGGTCATTAGATCAAACATCCCCAGGGCGGCGTTTCCGAAAATCTCGTCCAAGGTATGTCCATAAGCCTTCAAGCCAACGTCGGCGGTGTGCTCCAAGAACTCATATCTCACTGTTGCGACCATGGACGTTGGGGATATCAACCTTCCTTGCCGCTGGTACGACCCGCCAGCCGCAAGGGGGCGCGTCAGACGCCTCTATCCTTCTCGGGCCAGATGAGGCGGTGTAGTTGTGGCAGAACCCGGATGCCGAGTCCGTCCCTTAGAACCCACTGAGCCAGGGGGAGCAGCCGCCGACCTCCCTCAGGCTGCATGACCACCTCACAATGAGGCTTGTACTTTCGGAGCACACCCTTCGCATAATCATAGTCCGCCTGATCCGCAATGACGAACTTCAGCTGGTCGCCCGGGCGCAGGTGTGCTATGTTTGTGAAGTCCATCTTTTCCTCCATCCCTGAGGAGGGGCACTTAATGTCCATGCTCACGCAGACTCCGTCGGTCCTATCGATATCCTCGATCGACACAGAGCCGCTCGTCTCCACCACCACTTCGTACCCACGCTCCGTCAGCTCCCTGATGAGGTCTCTGGAGTCCTCCCAAAGGAGTGGTTCACCTCCCGTCAGACAGATACTCCTGACCTTCTGCTTCCCCACTTCCTCCACGATTTCGTCGACGCTCATCTCCACTCCCCCCTCCCACGAGTAAGCCGTGTCGCAGTTGTGGGTTAGAACGCCGTTGACGAAGAAGTTCTGGTGGGGGACGCAAGTGAGGTTGTACACCGTAGAGACTTCCGAATGGGCTTCGATCCGCGTGATCCGAGCCCAAGATTGACCCGTGGGCCGACTAAGGACCATGACGCGATCTCCAAGGGTCACGTCCCCCGCAGGCTTCCACCCTATGGACGTATACACGGGATGCTCGGGAGTAGCAGCCAGGCCGTGTCCATCCTCCGTCCAGAGCTCCAGGAGATGATCGCAGGCCCGCACGTGTCTCGCTGCCACCCGCGTGTAGCGGGTCCGCTGCTCTGAGGGACTGTATGCGAGGACCTCCTCTCCAACGATCACCTTCTCTATCCGCTTGGTCCCCCCTGCGAGGGTATGCACGTAGGCGTCCCCAGGGACACACCAGGAGCATCGCAGGTTGCAGAGGGCAGTCCTCACGAAGAACGTGGGCTTCCCTATGTGGATGCCCTCGCCCTGGATGGAGAAGAACATCTCTATGATTTCCATGGCCTTGGTCCCCGACCCTATCGGAGAATATTGCGCTTCTCAAATAAATGTCAATGTATCAATCGGCGGAGGTTGTCGGAGGGCTGGCCGCCCCAACCCCTGCCGACTTGACTACACATACCAGTCCGGATATCTCTCGTAGGGAAGTGGGTCCTCAACGCCCGCCTCCCTGAATCCCTTGAGTCTGAGCTGGCAGGCGTCACAGAGTCCGCATGCCTTACGCCCTCCCAGATAGCAGCTCCACGTGAGTTCCAGGGGGACCCCGAGTTCCACAGCCTTCCGGACGATGTCAGCTTTAGAGAGGGAGATGAGGGGATATCGAATTTCCACGGGATGTCCTTCCACCCCCCGCTTCGTGCCCAGACGGGCCACCTGTTGAAAGGCCTCGTAGAATTCGGGTCTGCAGTCGGCGTAGCCGGAGTAATCGATGGCGTTAGCCCCGATATAGATGCAGTTCGACCCCAGGACCTCCGACCAACCCAGCGCATAACTCAGGAAGATGGTGTTCCTAGCGGGAACATACGTGGCAGGGATGCCCTCGGATATATCCTCAAGCCTTCTCCCCAGGGGAACTTCCATGGCCCTGTCCGTCAGGGCGGATCCTCCTATCTGCGCCAAGTCCAGTTGGACGACCCTGTGCTGCCCAACGCCAAGGGCTGAAGCGACAGCCTGCGCGGCCTGCACCTCCCTCTCATGTTTCTGCCCGTATGTGAAGGTCAGAGCGTCCACCTCCTCGAAGCCCTCGTCGAAGGCCACCGCCAACGTGGTGCTGGAGTCGAGACCTCCGCTAAGCAGGACGAGAGCCATCTTCATGGAATCCGAGAGAGAAAAGGGGTCCTAGCCTCTTAAGCCTCGTGCAACCTACCCAGGTCAGACAGGCTGGGGTTCGCGTCAAGGCTGTCATGAGCAGTTATCTCATCCAGCTCGTAGCCCTCCCACTCCTTGGACCCTAGGGCGACTTCCAGCTCGGGATAGGTTAGAATCGGCTTCTCGTATTGGAGGGCGTCGTCGATGGCTATCCGCGGGCACGCAGTGTTGACGAAGGCGTCCACCCGATACCCCTTGAGGAACTCAGGCCCGACGAAGTCCATCAGCAGGACGTATCCCTTCCTGCCCCTAGCCTCGATCAGCTCCTTGGCCTTCAGGGCCATCGCCATCCTGTACTGTCCCACTTTCCGGGATACGATGATGCCATACGTCCCGGCATCCATGGCAGTCGCGATGGCGGCATACCGCTGTCTGAGAATCCTCTTCTTGACGCGCTCCATGTCTCGAATCTCGCCGGTGAAGGGGTCGGCACTCACGACCCTCTTCTCTGTAGCCAAGGCTACTCCCAAGGGGTGAAAGTCCCCGGTTCCCACGTAGAGAAACGTATCCACCATATCCTCTATGACGCGGGCGGTGTGGACGTCGCACCCCAGCAACTGACCCGCGTAGGCGATACGCCCATCCGGACCCCCGACGACGACCTCCTTTCCCTCGTCCTCCAGGCTTCTCCGCACCTCCTCCACCCAGGGGATATGCTGGACGGTCGTGAGCAGACCGACCCGCCGCCCCACCAGTGGCAGGGCGTCTTCAAGGAAGTCCAGGGAGGGAAGGGGCATGGGCGCCTCCACGAACAGGACGTTCTTCATGTTGAGGTGTGGCATGGGCGCGTGGCCTACCTGGATGATGAGGTCCACGGGCATCCTCGGCACGTCACAGGCCCCGAAGGTGGGCTCCGCGGAGACCATGGCGGTGACGCCAGCCCGCATTTCCAACTCCTCCGCGATCTCGATGGCCTGTAGCCTCATGCCGTCAGGGTACTGAAGGCCCACCAAGGCACAGCCCCTGGCCCGAATCTCTTCCAGGGCACTATCCATCTCCACCATGTTCGCGCGAGGCTCCGAGCTAGGAGCCTTCCACCACAAGTCTACAGGGAGTGGGGAGCTTGTACGAGGCCTTCTTCAGGGCAGTTTTCGCTGGCCCCACGTTTGCCGAGGTCGTCCTGATGTGCATGACCGTCTGACCAGCCTTCACCCGGGCGGCCGTTCCCACTGGAGAGCCGAAGGCGCCCCTCATCCCATCCGATATTCTGTCCGCTCCGGCCCCGACCGCCACCTTGTTCTCTCTGAGGACGACATGTGGGTAGGTCTTGATCCTTAGGTGGTACTGCTGTCCCGCTCGCTTGGAGATGTAGCGATTCGCAGTAATCCTGGCGGCTTCCAGGGCGGTGTGACGAATCTGGCATGCTTCCTGGACCACCAACCTCACGTTTATCGGAAAATCTCCTTCTGGATTTCCCAGGTCGAACTGGGTAATCCTGGGGTTGGGGATGCCTCCCATGTATTCCTTGCGAGTGTAGGCCTGGCCCTTGGCCTCCCTGTACATTCGAGCGGGCTTCCTGACCATGAACCCTACTCATAAGGCAGCCTGCGATATTTAACGATTGGTCACCGCCGGTTCGGGGCTGATAGGAGGGCAAGCTTCAGACTGAAGTCTCCACGCATGCCGGGGAGAAGGGAGGAAGGAGAGTCGCCTCTCCCTCTCAAGCTCGGACCGTAGTCCTTCCTGAGGAGAGCATCAGGAGCGCTGCCGCCGCGGCCGAGGCGATGGCGACTACCATGCCGTAGGTCACGAAGAATAGGAGGGTGGTGTTCAGCAAGGCGAGGTTCTGCAGGAAGGTCTCGGCTGGCAGTGCCCAGGCGGAGACGGCGAATATCGCCGACAGAAGGCCTACTGGGGCCGCTATCAGCGACTTCAGATTCCTTCTGAAGCTCTGAAGGGACGTGTACTCCTCGAGGGATTGCTGAAGCCTCTGCGCTTGGGCGGTGTTGGAGGTCTGTTGAACCCTCTCATTCACGGCGGTCTGCAGCTCTGAGACGTCAGCCGGACGCCCAGAGCCGACGAACAGACCCTCGCCCATGGACTCGAAAAGCCGTTCCATGGTCGTGTCCACCCTTTGGATGGTTAGAACTCCGGCCAGAAGAACGATGGCCAGGACGAAGGCACTGCCTGTCAGGATGCCGTTGTAGGTCCTGAAGGACTGTAGGGGGGCATAGTGGTATCCAGTGGCGTGGGCGACATACAAGGAGAGAGCGACGGTGGCGATGGATGCGGCCCATACCACGGCCGTCACTATCCTCAGGATCTTGTGGCTCTTGGCCATGTTTGTTCGTTTCAGGTCTCTCCTTATAAGTTCAGCCATGTGAATCTGAGAATTGATAATGATAACAATCCCTAATCGGACGTCGGTTTCCCCTCGCCAACATTATAAATATGGCCCCCAGATGTGTCCAATCCTTCAGGCCATGAAACTGGTAAAACTTGGAGGAAGCGTCATAACATTCAAGGGGAAGCAGAGGCGCTTCCGGGCTAAGGTCACGGGAAACTTGGCGAAGGAGATGGCCCCTTTCAAGGATGGGCTATGCATCGTCCACGGCGGGGGCAGCTTCGGGCATCCCTTGGCCCACCGCCACGACCTGCATCGGGGGCTGCGAGGCCGAGAGCAGCTGGCAGGTTTCGCCGAGGTTCACAGGAGCATGCGGGAGCTCAACGGGCGGGTCCTCCGGGCGCTTCAGGAGGAGGGAATCCCTGCTCTATCCATCCCCCCGGCCACCCTGGTGGCAGTGGAAGGGGGAGAGGTCACCTCTTTCGCGGGGGAACCCTTCATGGAATACCTGAAGGCGGGTCTCGTGCCGGTGACCTTCGGCGACGTGGTTCTGGATTCCCTTAGGGGAAGTTCCATCCTTTCGGGGGATGACCTTATGGTCCTTCTCGCCCGTCTCTTGAAGCCGGAGGTCGCTATCTTCGTGGTGGATGTGGAGGGCGTGAGGGGTCCCGACGGTTCCGTCCTGCCAGTGGTGACGTCCGAGCTTCCTGAGCTGACCTGGGAGGAGGACGAGGCCGACGTCACGGGGGGGCTGCGAAGAAAGGTCAGCATGATGTTGCGGCTGGCGAGGGACGGTTTTCGCTGCCTGCTCATAGGGGGCACGGCGCGGGGAAGGCTGAGGGCCGCCCTAGAGGGCAGGGACGTCCCCGGCACCGAGGTCAGGTGGACATGATGACGGAGAGGAAGAGGGATCATGTGGACATCGTTCTGGGCAAGGAGGTCCGTCCCAAACACAACCACTGGGACGATATCCACTTCCTCCACAAGGCCATGCCGGAGGTGGACCTGGATGAGATCAACACCAGGGTCACCCTCTTCGGGAAGCGACTCGAGGCCCCATTGGTCATTTCCTCCATGACAGGAGGCTTCAGGGACGCAGTTCGCATAAACGATAACCTTGCTCAGGGGGCCTCCCGGGTCGGCGTCGGCATGGGCGTCGGGAGTCAGCGCCCCGTCCTCCAGGGTCAAGTACCAGAGGACTCCTGGTCCGTCGTGAAGAAGCACCGAGTCCCCCTCATGATAGCGAACATCGGGGCTCCCCAGCTCATCAAGCAGGGGGAGAAGGAGCCCTTGGGCCTGGAGGAGTCCAAGAGAGCCCTCAAGATGGTGGAAGGCGACATCCTGGCGGTCCACTTCAACTACACCCAGGAGATCGTCCAGCCGGAGGGGGACAAGAGAGCCCAGGGGGTCTCGGAGGCCCTGAGGAGCATTGCGAAGGAGGTTCCAGTCCTGGCCAAGGAGACGGGGGCAGGCATCTCCAGGGAGGTCGCCCTTCAGCTAAAGGAGGCAGGTGTGAAGGGCATAGACATAGGCGGCCTGGGTGGCACCAGCTTCTCCGCGGTGGAGTACTACAGGGCTCAGCGGGAGGGGTTGGAGCAGAAGGAGAGGCTGGGGGAGACTTTCTGGGAGTGGGGCATACCCTCTCCTGTGTCCCTCCTCTTGTCTCAGGTCGGCCTCCCCATCATTGCAACTGGAGGCGTGCGGAATGGCCACGACATCGCCAGGGCCATTGCCCTGGGAGCCAGCGCCGCTGGCATGGCCTCCCAGATGCTCAGGGCTGCGGAGAGGTCGGCGGAGGCAGTGGTCACCGAGCTGGAGTCCGTAATAGCCGAGCTGAAGGCGGTCATGTTCCTGACGGGGTGCAGTGACNNGGACTCCCGAGGGGAGGGGAAGGTGAAGGTTGAGGAGTTCGAGGCCTACCTGAAGGAGAAGTCCAACCTGGTGGATGCGGAGCTGGAGGAGTTCCTCCGCGGTGCCGGTAACGTGCCGAAGCTCCACGATGGTATCATCTACGCCATGGGCCTCGACATCCAGGAGAGGAGAAGGCGGGGCAAGAGGCTCCGGCCCGTGTTGTGCCTTCTGACGTGTGAGAGCCTGGGCGGCAAGACGGAGGCGGCCATCCCCTTCGCCCTGGCCTGCGAGATGATGCACAACTTCCTCCTGGTGCATGACGACATCGAGGACCAGGATGCCATACGCCGGGGCCGGGAGAGCGTGTGGGTCCGCTTCGGCCTAGACCACGGCATCAACATCGGGGACTACATGTTCGCCCAGACCTACGACCTCGCCCAGTCGTCCAAGGAGCGGGGAGTTGAGGAGGGGGTGATCCTCCGGCTGATGGAGCTCGTCACCGAGACGGTGAAGCGCACGGGGGAGGGACAGGCGATGGAGATGAACGCCCGAGGACGACGCGACCTCACGCTGGAGGACTACTTGGCTGTGGTGACAGCCAAGACGGGCCGCTACCTGGCCGCTCCGCTGGTAGGGGGCGCGCTCGTGGCCCATGCCCCCGAGGAGGTGGTGGAGGTGCTGCACTCGCTGGGGAACGTGATCGGCCCCGTCTTCCAGATGGCGGACGACGTCATCGACCTGACGGGCGGAAAGGGCCGGGGGGAACGCGGCTCCGACATCAAGGAGGGCAAGCGTTCCTTCCTGGCGGTCCACACGGCCCAGCGGTGCACACCGAAGGAGCGGGAGGAGCTTTACCGCATCCTGGACACACCCCGGGACGACGTACGGCAGGAGGAGGTGGCGTGGGTCATAGACCTCTTCGCCCGCTACGACGCCGTAGAGGCCGCGCGGGCCCAGGGCCGCCAGATGCTGGAAAGGGCCCACGATATGGTGGCGAAGCTCCCGAGCCCCCTGGACGTCAACCTCCAGGCCGCCATGGAGTTCATGCTGGCCCGGAAGTGGTAGGCTAGGCCTCGAGCCCCCTGTCCGTCAGCCGGAACTTCGTGGCCAGGCCCTCCTGCAGGTGTCGGTGCTTGACGATCCTCGCGAACCTGAAGTTGAGCCCCTCCTTCCCCAGCCGGATGATATCCTTGGCGTTGTGAGAAAGCATGTGTCCCCCTAAGGGCTCGTAGGTTCCGCGGTCTATGTCGGTGTAGACCTGGGAAGTGATGACGACGGGGATGTCCTTCTTACGCGCCGCCCCCATCAGCTTCGTCACCTGCCTGTTGAGGGAGTGCCTCTCCTCCCTCTGATCCTCGATCCGGGTCAGCCTGTAGTGGGTCGTGGCGGAGTCGAGGACGAGGAGGCCTATCTCAGGGTTGGTCTCGGCCAGCTTGACGGCCTTGTTCACTGATTTCTCCTGCTCTTGTA
>JABAOH010006774.1_pt1 | contig 35063 bp, 38 predicted proteins | sample 7062181 | NCBI WGS metagenome assembly JABAOH01 (sample SAMN14538630, study PRJNA623070) | marine sediment metagenome | biome: marine biome [ENVO:00000428]; feature: marine pelagic biome [ENVO:01000023]; material: deep marine sediment [ENVO:00002113]; isolation source: pool of 5 deep marine... | reverse complement strand
TCGTTGATCTACCTATGGCATTTGCTGCCTTATTGGTTATCTCCACCGCGCCTCCAGCTATCGTTCAAATGAAAGTTTCAAAGAAAAAGTTGAGTGTTGAAGAAGGAATAGCAAATTTTCTTCGAGACCTAACTGAGATTAGAAAAACTGGGTTATCTCCGGAAAAGTGCATCGAAAGCCTTTCAAAGCGTAACTATGGTGAATTCAGCAAACAGCTGCAGCAGATCTCGTCTGAGCTTTCTTGGGGCGTTTCATTGAGGCAGGTTTTCGAAGGTTTCTTGAAACGAACCAAAAGTTGGTTGTCGCAGATAGTCATATTCCTACTTGTGGAAACGATTGACGTAGGAGGCGGGACTATCTCAACCATTGAGGCACTTGCGAGGTTTAACCATATGACTCAAGAGGTGGAGAAAGAGAAGAGGGCGAGCACTCGACCCTACATAATAGTGCCCTATTTCGCTGCGATTTTGCTTATGTCGACAACGCTCATGATGTTGGTGCTCGTTTCTAAAACGGTGAGTATGGCCGCACCAGGAGGACAGACCACCGATTTAAGCTCTATCTCTACCCTTTTCAGTGTTTCAGTTATATTTCACGTGTACATGATTGGGTTAGTGGCTGGTAAGATCGCTGGAGAATCCATATCCGCTGGATTTAAGCACTCTGCCTTGCTAGTCGTCATCACCTTGCTGGCATCCATTTTTGTTCCACAGCTTGTGAGCTTATGAGGAACCTATCAATATCGCTTTTGCGCCAAAACAAGGCTGTGTCGCACGCTATTTCAGCCCTCATAATTACTGCCGTTACTGCCTCCCTCGTTATGGTGGTCGCTACATACGCTTACTATATTTTGGAGCAACAGAGAGGTGGGGCTGAGTTTGAGGTGGCTAAGAAGTCGATTCTAGCCTTTGACGATGCGTTGCAAGATGCCGCTTGGAAGCTTAACGCGTCTCGTGCAGCAAGGTTTAAAATAGCATTTGGCAATCTACTGCTGATATCAGACGCCATGAATCTAACAGTGACTGCCACAATAGATAGCTCTAATTATACTTTAGCATCTATTTCAACTGGAATCATAAAATATTCAATTAGCACTCGCTATATTACCTTCGGCGCAAACTACACATACTATGTCTTGGGGGACAGTGATCTAGTAGTCACTGAAAGCACGGAGAGCTTGAGTAGAGTGTTCATTGAGCAAGAATCGTCTTCGGCCAATATTATTTTAAACTACCGAACGCGGGCTATGAGAACATCCTATCTGAATGTGAATGGAACATGGGTAAATTATGTGAGCGTTTGGTTAATCAAAGTTGTGACTAGTTCAACTTCCCATATTAATGATTTTGATCTTAAAGCGAAATCTCTCAGCATCCAAACGAACACCATTGACCCTGGAGTGAGTGTCACGGGCGACTGCATAATTAGCGTTGAGTCAGGCAGTGAATCAAGGTCGGCTACAGTTTCGTTGGGTTCTGGAAAAGTTGTCTTTAGCGTAATAGTTGCCGAAGTACAGGTTAGCGTGTGATGGTGAAAGAAATTGCCAGCTTACACAATGAGTCATATCATATTCACCTCAGCCCTAATCGCTCTGATCTTTTTAATGCAGTTCTCTTTCACATTCGTCGTAGACAACATGAAAACGGAGATGATTAAGAGAGAGCTGAAGGAAATAACTGACTACGTTTCTGATACTTTGGCAAATTTGTACTTTCTAGTGAAGTCTACAAATTATAGTAACCTGACGTTAGAGAAAACTCTTAATCTGCCTTCACGTGTAGAGAACTCAATTTTCGTCATAAACATAACGTTGAATGAGGGTTACGCTCAATCTATGCACGGTTATATTAAAGACAATTCACGGATTGAGGTATCTTCTTGGATTCTTCCTGGTTTGAAAGTGGAGAATCAAACTTTGATTGAAAGTGGTGGAAGGGCTGTTGTTGCTGGATGTAGGCGGGGCGTTGACTTGAATGTCTATGCTTGGTTAGCTTATGCTTAGAGGGTGCTTCAAATATTTATCTATAATAGTAAGACTTAATATACAGTATTGATATTTATTTAATGGTATTAAAGGGATAAATATGGTGGCTCCAGTTTTTGAACACATAACGGCCATAATAGTTGTAAGCATGCTTTTCTTTTCAGCAGTAATTGCTGTTCCAGCCATAAGTTATGTGAATTTGCTTTATGTTGACCAGCAACAGTTTAGGAATGTGGCTTTGGAAGCATTGAATTCTATACTTTTAGGTATGGGGTATCCTTCAGAATGGGGGTCAAGTAGCCCATTTAACGAAAACGACACTGAGAAATTTGGGTTAGCGCTTTCAGAGAGTTCCTCTTTTTATGTGTTGGATCCAGACAAGGTTCAAAGGCTGGATGTTAATAATCCTTCAGGAAGCTTAGACTATGAGACGATGCGCACGTTATTGGGACTGCAAGACTATGGCTTTAACATCAAGATTATTCCTCCATTCAATGTGACGGCGACCGATGAATCTGAAGTTCCCAGTCTACTCTACGAAGTCAATGTCACATTTAATGATGGAAGGCCAATTCCAAACGCCCATGTAGAAGCNNGAAACGGAAAACAGTACAAACTGGCTGGGGCAATGCACTATAGAGAAAGAGCTTCCCTCAGGCGTCACAGATTACGTTGTAGTCTTAAAAACAACTGTTGCAGATTTGGCAACAGTAACTTCAACTTACATGGAAGGCTTTGGTCATCAACATACCACGAACGCCAGCATAGTTGGCGACAACATCTCGCTGTCGATACCTGAAGGGCCGGGCTGGGAAAAGGGTTCGTCGGGTGCAAGATGGGTTGAGAGCATAGCGGTTGTGACTGCGGATGGAACTTGGCAAATATATAATGGAACCAAGGAGGATGATAAGATTCTATGGAGTGACAGCAAAGACAGTTGGGCTTGGAGCAGGGTCTTCAGTGGTCTAAGCTATTTAAATCCACTCTTTATCATCTTCAACCTCAGCGTTCCCAACCCCAGACAGTTAGTTCTTTTCGTTGGCCCCTTTACGACTGCCAGCGGATACAGAATCTTTGATTTTGGCAGTTCTTCTACGCAACCTCCTAGTGGCGGAGCATTAAAACTTTCTAGGTCTGTGGAAATTGCGGGTATGACTTATATTTTTGAGTTTTTGATATGGAAAGAGGTTTAGCTAGCATAAATATCGTAAGACAATAGACTTAATATATCAGTTGTTTCTCACCATTATAATGTGTCTCATTAACCAGCAAAAAACGACATGGAACGAACCTCTATGAGAAAAACCAAAAAAACGAAAGGACAAATGCGCCTAGTCGAGGCCCTACTTGCCTCCTTTATCATTTTGGTTGCTATAACTTTTCTCAACGTTTTCGCCGTTACTCCTCTTAGTCCTACGTATGAACCCAGTAACCTAGAAAAAATGGGAAATAATGTTCTACACGATTTAGATGAAAAAAGGCTTCTCAGTCGCTTCGTATACAATGAGGATTGGGGGACTCTTACGATGGCTTTGATGGTTTCTCTGCCACCTGAAATCTACTTCGATTTAACTGTTTACTACTTGAATTGGACAGTTGCCAATGGTGAAACAATGCGTTACGGAAATATCGAGGTCTTTGAAAACTCGAGTTACGTCGCCTCAGTAACATACATCGTTCCCGGTTACCAAACAGATTACGACCCTCGAATCCTAGTTCTCCAACTGGTGAGGAGATGACATCATGAAAATTGTAAAACACAAAAAGGGGCAATTCATCATCTTTGCAACTTTGATAATAGCTATTATGATAATTTCCATCGGTATGATGATGTACAGCACCGTTACGTATTTTAAACAGGAAAGATGGCAAGAGTATTTGATGGTAATTGACAACGTAGAACTGGGGTCACGTAGAGTTGTTGAGTTGAGCCTTGCCAACTACACAATGTTCAACGGGACTAACAATCAGACTTTGATCAACAACCTAAATAACTGGCGGACCAACCTCACAAAGGCTTACCCTGGTTTTGGAGTTGCCCTAACCTACTCTGCTGCTAATGGTTTGCATTACGCTTATGGCGTGAACATTAATTATTCCTATGGGCTAGCTCGTCTATGGTATAACGAGACGTCTTTCTCGGCGGCTAATGTCACCTTTAACCTTAACATGACTTCTGTTGGGCTTGTTGGATACAAGTTCCTCGTGTCGACGTTTCTAAAAGTGAGAATCTTCAACGCCAACTGGTCTAGCACCAACAATGACTTGGTGATTTATTCAGCTATTCATAAAGAAGACGCAACACCTATAACCAATCTTGACAAGAGTGATTTTTCAATTAAAGATGCGAACAATAACACTATACCTATTTTGTCATCAAACCGAGTGTACGACATGACCTACGGTCCAATCTACAGAATATATTGCGCAAACATCACCACAAATCCTTCATCCGTGCAAGTTACTGTCATTGATGCTCGAAACATTAAGGTGATCGCTAATTCAACTGTAACCCAAAGCTGAGCGAACAAAAACCCACACGATATCTCCATAGACGAGGGCAACAATTAAACCAATCGTGACAAAAATGAGCATTGGTAAGCCTGGAGTCGCCCACACACCATTTTGAAGTCTTCCTTCCCGCTTGGCTTTCTGAATTCTCTCAACAATCTCTTCTCTGTCTTCATCTTTTGGAACAACAAGTAGCTTTCTCTCATTCTCATCAAAGTCTTCAAGCGGATACAAATATTCCTTCTTTTCCAACTCAGCAATGTCAACCTTATAACCGCAAAGAAGCACCAGAATTTTTCGCCATTTCGACTCTTTTTCAAAGCCTTCAAAAAGATTTTTTTTGGTTTTTTGTTTCCACAAAAGATTGCGTGCCAATATATATAGTACGCTAAGGGCTGCCAAAAGAACCGCGTTGCTGAATACGGTGATTGTGAAAAGCATCTGGGAAAGCGGAGAAACGACGCTGGAATAGGGTTGAAGTATATCGGCAGGATAGAATGGTAGGGCGAGAGATAGGCAGATTAAAGCCTTAGCGTCGGCTCCACCGAATGCTCCCGCGTAAAAAATAGTTATAGACAGAGCTGAGGTTACTACAAAGGACAAGACATAGCCTTGCAGTAATCCCGGGGCAAAAATAAAGAACTGTAACGAGGTTAAAATGAAGGCTAACGGAGCAAAAATTGCCCACACCCAATTGCTTACTTCCCGTGTCTTAAAATCACTCCAAGAGGCATAAATTAGAAAAACAAGACAGAGAAGAACACGAACGCCGTCCAATACTTCATTCACTTCAAATCACGTCGATTATCGTTATTAAGGTAAAATGTGTATAAAAGAATAATAGTTAAAAAACGGGATTATGTGAATCCAACTAAGGCGCTTTTTCTGAGAACTGAATAGGCTGTCCAGCTTCAGTAACGACTTTGAAGTAGTAGGTGCTTCCAGACGTCCAAGAGCTTGGAGTGACAACTGCGCCGCCCCATGTAATGGTGATATTGATGGAAGACAGTGCATCAACCACTCCTGTTGTAGGAGTCATGGTGTATTCGCTAGTTCCAACCTTAGCGAGAGCCGAGAACGATGAACTTGACCAATACACAGATACGATCTTTGCGCTAGATGTTCCTGAGTTTCTTAGAACGATTTCAGTGTAATATGTTGTACTGAGGTTGTAGAATCTTGTGTTTTCAAGAACGAGAATTGCTCCGGACTGTTGGGTTTGTGTGCCTGTGAAGGTTATAACCCAAGCGTAGGTGATGAGGATGGCGCCAACAGCGATGGCGATCAACAGTAGCGTTGCAAGGATCGGCGAGATTCCCTTCTTTGACCTTAACATTTTAGACAACTCACCTCTTTTGCTAGAAACTACCTTATGTTTATCATATTTAACATGTATGAACCATGAGTATGTATTCTCTCTCCAATTTCCATAATTCAGAATCTGAACAGTAAAAGAGTAAAAATGAGTTGAATTGAACTTTTGGAATAGTTAGTGTGTATTAGGCTAGTTAGGATTCGTTAAGCCTTTTTCCATGGGCATCTGGAGCAGAATGAGGAAATTATATGTTCGAAGTAAGCCGATGAGCGAACGATGTCTGTTAAGGTTAGTAAGCCGAGAAGATGAGTGTTTTCAACAACAGGAAGCTTTTTGATTCTTCGTTCAACCATGAGTGTTACAGCTTCACGGAGATCAGTTTGAGGCTTTCCAACCATAAGGGGCTTGGACATTATACTGCCCACTCTAGTCTTCCTTGGGTCTTTATGTTGAAGTAAAACCCTCTTAAGCATATCTCTTTCAGTGATTATCCCAACAGGTTTCTCCTTATTCACCACGATTAGACAACCTATTTCATGTTTATTCATAAGTTCCACTGCCTTTTTCACCGACGTCCTTGTTCCTATTGTCACTATATTTTTGACCATAACATCCTTAACTTTTAACGACATAAACAACACCTAACTTTGCATGAAACACTCCATTATTCTGGTGCAACCGAAACATTCGTCGGGGATTGGCGTATTTCTTGGCAGTGTCCTTAAATATCCAAAGTGATGAGCGCATTCTGAAGATGCACGTGAGTGCGCAAGATCCATATCACCGCTTTGTGTGGGACTTGGTGGAGTTTGTATCGGAGGTGGCGTTGGAGGCTGTCTTTCTTCAGTTTTCGGAGCTTCTATTTTTTCAGGAGTCTCGGGGGCCTCTCGTTTATGCTCTATATCTCTCTGGTTTTCTATGTATACTATTGGCGCTTTCGGTGTTTTCGTGGTTTTGGGCATTTCGGGTTCTTTTGCTGTTTCAATGGTTGCGGTGGATGTTTGGCGCATTTGTATGGCTTCAGCGATTGTTATGGGCTTTGAGGGTTTGTTGGGTGTTTCTGTGTATGTTGCTTGTCTTTTTCGTTGTTTTTTGATATATTCATCTATGGCGGTTTCGGGTGATGGTTTTAGTCTGATGAGGAGTGTTACGTAGAGGGTTATGAGGATGGTGATGGCTATCATTAGGATGATGTCGATGAAGGAGATTTCGAAGGAGACCATTGTTTTCACTTTATGTTCAAGTTTTGCGGTTTCTGGAATATAGATTTGATGAATTTGACGTAAGGATTGTGAGTATGGAGGTTTAGGTTCATTTTTTTCTAGCCTCTATTCATAGGGGTGTAACCGTTTGTTAGGTGATTTTGCAGCAAGAAGCCTAACAAAATTAAGAGAGCTACCGCTCCCCAAAACGACCTATGAAACCTTCTAAATTCTCTACGATACTCTAACATACTCTCCTTTTCCTCTTGAAATAATAAAAAAAGGAGGGGGGAGATTAGTCGACGTCAACTGTTATCGCAATAGTCACCGAATCGCTAACCGTCGCAGTAGCATTCGCCTTTGTATAGATAACAATGGGCCACTCTGTGCTCGCACCTATTCCAGTAGTTGTCCAGCTTGTAGCACTACTCGGACTAGTCCACGAAGAACCATCCGACGTGTAATTCAACCACTTACGATCGCCAGCGTTGGTCGCATTCAACAGGAACCTAACGTACACAAAGTCCTCAGGATTCGTAGAAGGATCCGTTAAGGGCGCTAACCTAAGTTGAGCTGTCAACGATCCATTGTTTCTCACTCTGATCGGGTCAGTGTACGTAAGGCTTGCGTTCGGATAAGCTCTAAGACCTGTTATCGTAGCAGTTGTGTTCTGGGAACCAAACGTTACAACCAGTCCTGAAGTCCCATTGTCCGCACCAACCACAAAGTACACATCAGCTGCATAGACATCAATTGTCGACGTCATTTCCAACGAATAGTACATGACAGCGCTCACAGACGCTATGAGAATCGACGTCAATAACAGAGCCAAGAACTTCATTGATTTCTTTGCCGGTAATCCTTTCAAATTCACTTTCTCACCTCCTTTTCCTCCCTGATCTATTCCTCAAAACCTCAGGGCTGAGGAATATGGCAACACTCGTGCCCATGATGATCGCCGACAAAACCAAGGCGATCTGTAAAAACAGAGGAAAAGACATCCCCTGCAAATAGCCATAATTAGCCACAAAGAAGATAGAAATCAAAATTGCCGGAAAAGTGACAGCTCCAGACCAAAACTTGGCAATAGTCCACTGCTTATTCACAACCCCAAAATAGACGTTAACCGCCACAATATTAGCCAAAGACACAAGCAGATAAAAGAAACAATACCAAAAACGCATGTAATCCCCAAAAACTGTGAAGAAATTCTTACTTATCAGAAGATGTCCAAACCCTACAAGCGCAGCCAGCTGGTAAATGTAGGGAAGAGCCTTTGGCATCCTGTCATCCAACAGAGTTGTGAGGAGACTTAGCATCAAGAATAAGTCAATGCCCAAAAGCGCAAAGAACTCAGGCAACAACGGAGACGCCAATTTTCACTCAACCCTCTCATAAACTTATTTTGAGCGTGCATGCACCTCTTCTTTTAGCTCTATCCAGCTGATTACGTGGTTTTTGATGATGAAAGTCGCTTTCCTTGTCATTGCTTTCTGTAAAAGTAGAAGCATTGAATCATCCGCATAGCGATATACGGATTCGCTATCTTCTAAGCAAACTTCATGTTTCTCAGTATCGATGCTGCTTACGTAAGTGTTAGAAATTTTCTCTACTTTCACTCCACCTCACCATATTTCACTATACTCTTCCCGCAGTTTTGTTGAACAGTTTTGACGTTCTACTCCTAGACAATATGTCTATATTGAGACATATATCATTATTCTTAATATATCCGACACTATTATAAAGTTTTTTGTATATTTTCGACATATCATTACGTATATTCAGCATAGCTGAGTATATCTGAGCATATAGGGTCATGATTGCTTCCTTTCGATGAGTGTTTTTTTTATCCATACTTCTTCTTGATGTCTAGCACTATGTTTTCTGTCTAAGAATATTTAACTCGTATGAATTCAGAATCTGAATCCGACTTGTACAATCTAGCTTGTGTACTACGCGTATACTTTAACTAATGAAAAAAGGGCTAATCGCTAATCTCAAAGATAAGTGGAGGAGTCAAAGTTTTAGGTTTCAACTTAACAGAAAGCAAACCTTCTAAAAAGCCACAGAACATCTCAACATCATTGATGAACGGCGTCCTAACTATAATGTACTTATCTCGCAGATAGAAATCGCCGAAACCTTGAACACGAAGTCGCTTAAAAACTTCTGACCACTTCTCCCGGTCAGCGGCTTTTATATCCAATGTGGCTTCCATCGAAACTTTAGCCGCTTCTCCAATTTTCTGGCCAATCTCCCGCATTTTTTCTTTTGGAACGTATTGAAGCAGCGTGTTAATGAATTCGACGTTGATGAAAGCGACACGGCTGATGCCGCAGTAATATTCTCCAGGGAATTTCCAGTCATAGATCATCATGCTACGATATATGTCCAGCATCTTGGATATGAGGGGTTTGATACCGGGTTCTCTTCCTTCTGTGATGAGCGAGTCAATGTATTTGCGTTCTTCTTCGTCCAGGATGACTGTTGTTCTTTTTACTGGCTTTTCTTTGGATTTTTTGAGCATTTTGGGTTCTCTGGGTTCTTCCGTCTCTTCGGACATGTTGATTTCCTCCACATACTACTTATATCCATCGGCATATCTTATATGTTTTGCCTCTATCCGCCTATGATAAACAGTTTTGCCTGATGAAAAATTATTTTTCTTTTATCAAGCGCGTAAAAAGAAGCAAACCTACTATGAAAGAGGCTACGCCAAGAAAGAGGACAAGAGGATACAATGCAATTACCTGTTGAAGAGCATACATTAGGTATGTGGGGCCTACAAACACGAGGAAAGCTGCGAGAAGCATTAAAAATGCTCTAAGACTTCTTTTTTCTCTTCTTTTCGTCATATAAACTATTCCCTCGTTCAACAGATGAATAGGTTACGGATCGCTCTTAACGCTTTCTCTGCCTTGCACTTTAACGTTATGCTTCTGATTTATTCCTAACATTTTCATTAGGAACTTGAAGACGGAAAGAGCGGCTTTTTTGTCGGCTTTGAGACCAGTTGTTGCTCCTAATAGGCATGTTCCTTCCCATCCACGGCTTTTCGCTATGCCAAGCAAGAGGCCCGTGGCGCCCATTATTTTTCCTCCTCCATATAATGCGGCTCCTTTTTCCATGATTTCCACGGCAAGTTTTTTGGTGGTAGCAGCTACATAAACTTCTCCTGTTGGGTGTGGCATAGGAACTCCGCCTATGGTTATAATGAAGTTGCTTCCGTATTCTTCTGCGAAGTCTATGATTTCGCCGCATAACTTGTAATGCGCTACTATGTCGTTGAGGGATGGTTGTGCGTCTCCAGTTAAGATTATGAAGCTAGGTTTTCCAGTTGAGGATGCATAAAACTCGTAGCGGGGAGGGTGACAGATTCCATTTTTGTTTACAATAACGTAGTCTGGGAGCAATGGAGAATATAGTTCGGTGAAGAGTTTGGCTTTTGTAAGCTTGATTAGTAGTTGAGCTGTGATTTTTCCTACGTTTCCAAATCCGGGAAGTCCTTCCACAAATACTGGTTCTTCCAGTTTTGGCTGAAACAAGTTTTGGAAGTATGTTTTGTTCATTTACTGTCCTCAACCATAAACTAAACTAGTTGACTATAGGCTTTTCGTATGTTCTATAAGTTGGCACGACCGCCGAGATTCAAATCTCCAATTCGGAGGATTGCCTCGTTAACCTTTCCGTCATTCTTTCGATTTCTTTCAGAACCTTGTCTGCCTTGCTCAAAACTGTTTTCCCTCAAACCAAATAAGCGGAGGATGACGATTTGTTTTCGATGTCTTCAGTACGTAAATGAATGTTAAGAAGTTAAAAATAGCAGTTTCTGAAATTGCACTACATATACATGGACCAGATAATGCACGCCTGTTGATAAAGGCGTCCTCGTTTAATTCGTAGGAAGTTTATAATGATGCTCAATAACGTGATGGTACTGCTCCGGTGACATAAGGGAATTGACTGCTCTTTCTACCACCTCGTTTAAAGCGGGATGAATGTGCATTCCGTTAATTATCGGTTCTGCGCTTTGTTTAGGGGTATACGCCAAGTTTATTATCTCTTGTATAAGGACAGAGGCATGGGGACCAATTATGTGGGCTCCCAAAATCCTCATTGTGTTCTCCTCAACAATAATCTTGACAAAGTAGTCTTTTACACCCATGGCTTCTCCTTTAGCAGTGTCCTGATATCTCTGAATCCCAATTAGCACCTTGTCTTTGCCGTATTTCTCTATTGCTTCTTTTTCTCCAAGTCCGACGCTTGCAATTTCAGGGTATGTGAAGACGGCATGGGGTATGGCGTGGTAATCAACCTTTACTCCTCTTTTCAGTACGGCATTGTAGTATACGACTAGAGCTTCGTAGTTTGCTACGTGTTTGAACGGGTGTTTGCCATTCGCGTCGCCCAAAGCCCAAACATTTGGTTGCGAGGTCTCCAGTTGGTCATTAACGATAATCCATCCTTTTTCGTCTGTTTTTATTCCACCTCTTTCTGGATGAAGTATGTCTGTGTTCGGACCTCGTCCCGTAGCTATCAGTATTTCTTCTGCTGTTATTTCCATCTTTTTCCCATTTTCTCTGTTTACAGCAACGAGTTTTTTCTTACCCATAACTGTCTTTTCTGCTTCACGCACTTCATGGTTAGTGAGGATTTTCATGTGTTTTTGTAACTCCTTTTTGGCTAGTGTCGATACTTCTGATTCTTCTTTGGGAAGGAATTGTGGATTTCTGCCAATTATCGTAACTTTTGAGCCCATGGCTGAAAGGAAATGGCCGTATTCCGCCGCTATGTACCCTCCACCCACAATAGCAATGCTTTCAGGTAACCTATTTATTTCAAGGATTGTGTCGCTAGTATGGTAACCAACGTTTTCAAGCCCTTTTATTGGAGGAGCTATAGGCTTCGATCCCGTGCAAAGAAAGATTATCTTTGACATTATGGTCTCGTCGCCAACCTTTAATGTGTATGGGGCAACGAATTCGGCTACAGTATGATAGTAATCTATATTTTTAGAATTGGAAAGTCCCTCCCGTATCATGTTTATTTCTTCGTGGATAAGGGTCCTCATTCTCTCCATCACCTTTTTGAAATCTATCTTCTTCATGTCAATGTCTATTCCGAATTCTCTTGCTCTTTCTACTGTCCTCACTAACTCAGCAGGGTAAAGCAATATTTTTGAAGGTATACAACCTCGTGTCAGACAAATTCCACCTGGCTCGTCCTTATCTATGACGGCAACTTTCATGTGCGGTTTCTCTTGAATCATGGCATCTACAATGGGCATCGCAGAACCCGTTCCAATTGTTATCAGATCATATTCTTTCATTTCAAACACCACACGTTTGTGCCCGCACCATTCAATAATCCATCAGGTTTGGAATCGCATTCTTTTCTAGGCTTTTTAAAAGGCATTTCATTCGGCATATATTCACTCTCAAAATAATGCTCATTTAGATTGCTATGTGCATTTTTGTATGTGCAATTTGGTTTAAAAGTTTTCATGAATTAAAAAGTTATATTCATTGTATGTATTCACAGTTCAGAATTTTTAAATGAAAAACGAAGGCTTCACATTGAATTCTGAATTCAAAAGTTGGTTAAGAAACTGAAGTTGAAGATTTCTGACCTAGCATTTGTTTCGTTTATCGTTGTAGTCTGCACATTATATGCTCTAGGTCCGTCGAATCCTAACATCTGCTTGGTTTCAAACTACATTCTCACCTGAGCGATCGGTGGTATTGTTACCCCTTTTTCAATCTTGTATCTTCTTAAACGTTGGCGTTTACATGAAAAAATGAAACAGCTTACAATTATCTCCCTTGCACTAGGCTTTTTCCTTTGGCTCCAAGCGGAGATTATGTATGCCTTCTACATATTCGTTTTAGAGATTGAGTCGCCTTATCCTTCAGTGGGAGATATCTTCTGGATTGCAGGACAATTCCTCATGATAGTCTCTTTCTATTCAATGATGAGATGGACCGAATATTACAGGAAATCAAGACTTCGTGTTCTCAATTTTTTGGTTAGCCTCGGATTAGGATTAGCAGTCTTAGGAATGGTGATTATGCCAGTGGTGACAGGTACAAAAGAAATCACGCTGGCAACTGTTGTAAAGTCCTCGTATCCTATTATAGACGTTTTTCTGTTCTCTTTTGTTTTTGGAAGTTCTATTGCGCTATTTCAAACGTTCAACTGGAAAATATGGCTCTACATACCATGCGGATTCCTGCTATTCTTGATTGGTGACATAGGGCTTTCTATTCTGGAACTGAATGAAGCTTATTTTTTTCGGTCATCCAATCGAGACATTGTTTTTAATTGGAGAAGTTATTGTGGCATATGGATGTTTTCAAGTCGGTTCACAAAGCATCGAACTTCGCACTCTTCTTCAGTAGCGCTAAGCGACCGCAACGCATAGCTACTTATCCAATTCGATAGTATTCAACGCATGTAGGAAAAAAACGAAGTCCGCCGATTACACTAGACTTCCTTATCGGCTCACCGCAAATCGGAGCCATTGTGATTTTCGCTTTAGCCACAGTTTAAACTTTGATTTGGATGTAGAAAACTATGAAAAACACCAAAATAACTTGGTGAAAGCCGACTTAGGCGTTACTAGATTATTTTTCTTCCTCTAGTTCCAAAAAATACTGGACGATAAGGCATCCTAGAAGTTGAATAATCCTGCTTTTTCCGCATTCCCAAAGCGATTTCAACCAGTTCAGTCATGGTTTTGTACATGAATTTCTGCGTCGGATTTCCCCACTGTATCCCGCTGCACCAAGGGTCTACGTAAACGAAAAGCCTCCGATCCCCGTAGTTGTACAAAGCTTCATTGGGACTGCCAAACCTAGATCTATCAAGAATTTTGAAAGGCCAAAGCTTACACGCAACGGGTTTCATGTTCTGAAGACTGCAAAGCCAACGATCAAAAAACTTGCACAAAAAGACACATGAGCCGTCGTTTCTTCTTTTCAAATGAAACTTATTTATGCCCGGCTCAGTAGTTCCTACTCCATACGACCGAGCAATGTTCACCCATTCTGGAAAGTTGAGGACTACATCATAACTTTTGCAACACTTACCGCAGGCTATACAGTTCCAGGAACTAACGTATCTCCAAGGTATCGGTATCATGTGTTTATCATCTGTTGGTAACTGATGTTTAGATTTCTGATCTGGTCTGGTTTATAAATGTATTTTTTAGTGATTGGTGATATGTATATTAAATCGTAACATTTAATACACTCTTTGTCTACGATACTCATGAAGGGAAAAACGTGAAATCATATAAACAATTCTGGAGCTTCGAGATAGACTCAGCATTCATAAATCTTATTATTAACACCAAAAATTACACGAAGGTTACTGTATAACGGAGTGAAAGAAGGAATGAAACGATCTCTGGTGCACGAAATCGACTTGACCAAAATTGAAGGAGACGGAGCTTTTCCCTGTCCAAAGTGTGGAGCTGTTATCTCTCCCGATGATGAAACAGAAAGCGTCTACACCATCTTGGAAACAAAGTTTAAAGGCGATTCTTTGGAAAAGCTAATAATCCAGTGTAAATGTGGAAGTGAAATTCATCTAGCAGGATTTCTTTCCACATAGACGTTGAATTACAGTGTGGAGACAACAAAAATAACAAAGGGATTTTTGACGGCTTCGCGCTAACAGTAAACTAATTTAGAAAAGATAACGTTTTATTTAACATTCTACATTTGCGTGCATATAATGAGGAAAACACTATATGAAGACTGGAAAATCAACGGATTTATGTGGATGCGTTTGGGAAATTCAGGAAGGCGTTTGGATCTGTGTTAAACGTTGTCGTGAGCATAGAAAACCCAAGTCAAAAAGACCATACAGACCAAAAGCTGAAAGCGTAAGAAGTGGTGGAAAATTCGATTAATGCATGCGCGTGCATTTTTTATCGTCGTCCTTTTATAGAAGAACACCGAATAAACAGCCTTCTAAAAAGGTTGATGTTAACATGGACTGGTTCCTCTTCACTTTCATTGCTACTGTGCTATGGGCTGTTGGTGTTATAATAGACAAATACATCTTGACGAAGCACATGCAAAGCCCCATCTCTTACCAACTTCTCCTCATAATAGTAGAGGCACCAGTTATGTTGCTCCTATTGTTCACATCAATTTCTACTGCTCTTCCTTGGTCTCTACTGGGAATTATCGGTGGTCTTGGTTTGTATCCTGGTTTTATTCTTTACTTTAAAGCTATGGCGATAGAAGAGTCCTCCCGAGTGATTTCGCTGTGGTACACAGGTACGATCTTTGTTCCTATATTTGCCTACATATTTCTGGAGGAAAAACTGAGTTTACCAAGCTATTTTGGTGTTATATTGCTGGTTCTCAGTGCGATGTTCATTTCTTATAGAAAAGAGAAAGGGAAGAAACCCGTGATATCCCCAGCATTTGGACTAATGTTGACGTCAGGCGTTGTATTTGCGGGATACGAGGTCTTAACCAAATATGTTCTCGGAGCTTTAGACTATTTCTCATATCTCTTCTGGAATTTCGTAGGAACCTCAATATTGGGGTTCGCATTGTTTTGTTTTCCGAAGATAAGAGATAATTTCCTAAATGACATTCAAAGGGTGAACAGAACTGTTCTGGTATGGAGAATCATAAACACTTCAATAGGTCTTATTGCGACAGTTTTATACTACATTGCGATCTCCAGTGGGTCCGTGTCTTTAGTGTCTGCAACGGCATCCTTGGAACCGTTCTTTGTCTTCGTGATGACTCTCTTGCTTAGTCTATTTGTGCCGAGAATACTGAAAGAAGAGACTGGAAAAAAAATCGTAGCCGTAAAGGGATTAGCAATTATTCTAATAGTTGCTGGAACATGGCTCATAACAAAATAAGTATGTGCACAAGCTTCACGGGTTGTTAATATATGATTTTTTTCTATCATCAATAATTCAAGACACACGCATATCTTGGACATAATTTCATAAGTGTTATGAAGCATTTGATAAAGAAAAACTGGGCGGACATATAACTTCAATAGGATGATCTACATGATAGAATGTGTCTTTTCTCGTTTGATACAATTTTTCATTTCACCTAAGTTTAATACATTATAGAGAATTCTTTCATAAACCTTAAGTACTCCATTAGGTGCTTACTTATGTTTAAAAAGATAATGGGAAAGGAGAGATAAACGGAATTGAAGAGAACAGCCAAACTATTGATGGTGTCCTTCCTGTTGGCCGTACTTGGTGTGACTTTGGTAGCTGCAATATATTACCACGAAAGTGGCAACACGAACTATCCAGGCGCTTATTGGGAGAGTGGGAGAGAGGTGAACGGAATATACTATCCGGGCTATTGTGACCAGATAGAAGGTATTAACTTCACCTTTTTCGGTGTTGATTTAGTTGTAAACGAAACGGATCTTTATTTATTCAACATGACGTATGGAAAGCACAATACGACCACTTGGGGGGTTGGAGGAGACTTATATAACATAGACGGTGATTTCAATCTAGATGGCATCGTGGATTGGTTCGACTTCGGTATCCTGGCACAGGGATACTACTCAGAACCCATCCTTACTACAATACAGATTACTCCTGAAACGCTGAACCTGAAGACTAATGGCGAATGGCTCTACGTCGACATTCTAGAGTTCGAATATGATTTTCTAGAGAGTCCGGAAATAAACGTTGACCCAGCCACAGTTCTCCTACTAGTGTATTCAAAGGGAGATGGAATTCCACCTGTTGAAATGGTGAGTGCATACAAGTTCAAGTTTGACAGAATTGCAATCAGAAACTACATACAGGAGATAGACTACTACTCAGGCGACAAGAAATACGACATCACATTGACACTCATCGGTGAAGTCGGTGGAATACCCTTCGAAGGTCATGACACAATTACAGTAATACAAGGTTAGAAAGCTAGAAAACACACATTATCCCACCATTTTTTTTTACATCATGGCGAAGTTTCATAAGCATAAACATCACAAACTGTTAAACAGAGAAGAGAACTAGAAATGAAGGTGAAAAACGAAATATTATTTGCTCTAACCGCTCTCATGTTAGCTTCAACTGCTTTCAACACTATTGTCTACACTGCTGAGGAACGAAAGGTTCTAAGTCGCATTTACATAGGTCCAGAAGTGGAAGTTTATGCTCCATACAAATGTTACCCTGACGAGACCATTACGGTGAGGATAACGGTTGAAGCGTTGGAAGACATCAGAAACGCTTCTGCAACCCTGTTCATTTCGGGTTCCAAAACTGAAGGCTATAGTCCTTGGGACGCTTCTTTCACACTCTTTGATACCGAAGATTTATCTAGCGGTATGGTTCAAAATAAGACGTATGATGTAGCAATACCATCAGACATTTCTCCTGGTTCAACCTACGGAACACTATTTCTTCAATGGAGCATTTACCGCAACTCTTCATGGGAACAAAAGTGGGATAAACCCAGCTTTAGAGTTACATACGTGAAAAACAAAGACTACGAAAACCTTCAAACAACACTACAAAACTCCACAACACTGATGTACGTATTCTTGGCAACCACCATTACGTTAGCCATCTCGACAGCTTACTTTGCAAGAAAAAAACCTAAAGCAAAGAAAGTTAGAAAGGTGAAATAACACTAAATATCAACCTATTCATTGTAAAGAGAGAGGCTGCAGTCTGTCAAAATCAAATGTCACTGTGGTCATGTCAATCTTATCCCAATAACTGCGGTCTTCCATGTCTATGAGAATATTGTGCGTGTGCTTAATAATTTAAGGAGAAATCTGTCTAATCTTAGATTCTGTAGACGTATAATGTGTGAGACGGATAGCCAAGCCTGGGGTTTTCACAGAACTTGTCAACTTTGTGGGGTTTCCATCCAAGAATCTCATAGTCATGAGTTACAACTCGTGCTCCTTGTTTGAGCTCTGCTTCCAGCTTCGGCTTAACTTTTTCGTTTGCGCTGGTCGTGAGGTAAAGAGTGATTACATCTGCTTGCCTTAAATCCACGTTGAACATGTCACTTTGAACGATCTTGACTTTATCGTTGATATCAAGCTCAGATATCTTCTCGATAGCTCGTTTCACCAAGTCTTCCCTTAACTCAACTCCTATTCCTCTAGCTCCGAATTCTTGGGCAGCCATAATGACCACCCTTCCATCTCCTGAACCTAGGTCGTAAAGCAACTCGCCAGGTCTTAGTTCAGAGAGAACAAGCATCTGACGAACCACTGAAAGAGGTGAAGAAACATACGGCGCAATATACAAACTTTAGCCTCCATCTAGCTTCCTTTTTGCCACTGATCTTTAACAGGTTTTTATTTCCTTTTCGAATCAGAGGTTAAAATATGGCAGCATAGTTATAAATTTAACGCATCAACCACAACGTTGAGACCGTTAAGCAACGTAGATGTTTTTGTTTGATTTTCGGACGGGTTTTCGGGGAGAGGCTGGCTGTCTAGATTCTCCACATTTTATACAGCTCTGCCCGCAGATATCAAGGTATTCTTTTTCACTTGAAAGAACGGCTTCAGCGGCTTTGCTGCACAATGCGCTGGGTTCTTTGCAACCTGCTTCTCGACACAATTTAGATATAAAAGTGCAACAATCGTGGGCGTCTTTTTGGTTAAATGTTACTCGGTTGGTTCGCACTAGTAGACAGAGTTCTCTAGCTAAAACGCAGGTCTTGATAAAATTGAATCTGTTGAGAATTTGCTCCCGCATTCTTTGGCGGCTTAATTCCATTTTTTTCTCTCCAACTGGTGAATCTAAATAATTATCAGACTCTTTTATACTTTGAGAATTCGATATAACGACTGTCAATCTAGCTTTCAGCTTATCCGCATCACTCATTATTGATCATTCAATCCATACAATGGAGAGAAAATTTCTCAGCAACCCTTTTTTTAATGCGCACGGTATCGCATCTCTTTTTGTAGTATTTACTTTCAAAATGTTTATTGTTTAAAGCAAAAATTAAATCAAATATTAAGCAAATCATTATCCCAAGGATACAACACATGCAAACCGAGTTTAAAGTCCTTGCTGAACTCTGCGAGAAGTTAGAAGCTACGTCCAACCGTACAATGATGGTTAATCTTGTAGCAAACTTTCTTAAACAATTAAATGTGGATGAAGTGGAACCCGCAACTTCAATGATTCTCGGTCGAGCATTTCCAAAGTGGGATCAACGAACACTCGAAGTTAGTTGGGCTACGCTAAGCGGAGTAATCAAACGCTTAACCAACATAAACTGGACAACCTTCTCAGAGGCTTTCAGTAAAACAGGAGACATAGGAGCAGCAACCAAAATCGTGTTTGAAGCGACAAAAATTCGAAAACAAGCCACACTAGTCGAAAAGCCCATAACCATCCTAGAAGTGAGACGAAACTTAGAAGCCATAGCCGAAACCACTGGCTACGGTTCAAGAGAACGAAAGGAACGCATACTCGAAACACTATTAGGAACAGTCACGCCTCTAGAAGTCAAATACATCGTAAAAGTCTTGATCGGCGAGATGAGAACAGGCTTTCACGAGGGACTCATGGAACTAGCAGTCTCTAAAGCCTTCAACATACCTCATGATACTGTGCGAACAGCAAGCATGCTAACTGGAGACATAGGAGAAGTCGCAACAACAGCAAAAGTACAAGGCAAAGAAGGCGTTCTGAAACTTCAATTCCGAATTTTCAGACCAGTCAAACCCATGCTGGCTCAAACAGCCGAAGACCTAAACGAAATCATCAAAGAACATGGCGGAAAAACTGCTCTAGAGTACAAGCTGGACGGCGCTCGCATCCAAATCCACAAATCCGAGGACGCCGTCAGAATTTTCAGTCGCAGACTGACCGACGTGACTGAAAGCTTACCTGAAATTGTTCAGTTAATTCAAAACAAAGTTAGAGCGGGGGAAACCATTTTGGAGGGCGAAGTCATAGCTGTTGGAGAAGATGGTAGTCCACTGCTCTTCCAACATTTAATGAGAAGGTTCCGAAGAGTCCACAACATAGAAGATATGGTTAAAAAAATCCCCGTTAAACTATACCTTTTCGACATCCTATACCTAAACGGTCAAAGCCTAATCGCCGTCCCATACGTGGAGAGAAGAAAGAAACTGGGAGAAATTGCGGGAAACCTTCTTCTGACAAAACAAGTCGTCACCAGCAGTCCTCAAGAAGCGGAAGAGTTCCTGAAAGAAGCCATCAACAAAGGACATGAGGGACTGGTGGCTAAAAAACTGGACAGCCCCTACACCCCTGGGGTCCGCGGAAAACGTTGGTTCAAAATCAAAAGAGCGTTGGAGCCTCTCGACCTAGTCATCGTCGCAGCAGAATACGGGTATGGGAGGAGACACAACTGGCTTTCCGACTACTACCTAGCAGCTCGAGACCTTGAGACTGGAGAGTTCTTGGTGGTGGGGAAGACTTTCAAGGGACTCACAGACAAAGAGTTCATCCAAATGACTGAGGAACTCAAGAAACTGGCTATCAAAGAAGAGCCTGGAAGAGTGGTTGTGGTTCCCAAAATCGTGGTCGAGGTGAAGTATAACGAGATTCAGAAAAGTCCAAAGTACGAGTGTGGTATGGCGTTGCGTTTCGCTCGGATAACGCGGATACGAGACGATAAGGGTCCGGAAGAAGCTGATACCATTCAAAGAGTTAAAGAAATCTACGAGAAGCAGTTCAAGACAAAAAGCAGATACTTGTAGTTTTAACGTTGAGAAGTCCGTCTCAAATTATATATGAAACTTTCAAAATTCAATTACCACTAGCAGGTCGAGAAAGTTGAAACTAGTTCGCTACTTCCACTCTGGCGTCGAATCCTACGGTTTCCTGATCAACGAGGAGGTTGTGTGCTTGCCAACACTTTCAAAGGCTTTGAAGCACCCTCTTCCAACAGACTTAGAGAATCTGATGTCACTGGGGGCTGAAGGCGCCACTGCTGCAGAGGAGTTGATGCGTGATTCACCAGCAGATGCAAGGAGGAAGGCAACGTTAAGAACGGATGATGTAACTCTTCTGGCTCCTGTTCCTTCTCCTCCTAAAATTATCTGCTTAGGCTTGAACTACAGAGACCACGCTGAAGAGCAGGGAGCAAAGATACCTAAAGACCTCATAATTTTCATGAAGCCTAGAACAGCTATCATTGGTCCCAACGAATCCATAGTCTATCCAAGCTTTGTAAAAAAGTTAGACTACGAAGCGGAGTTAGCCGTGATTATAGGGCGGAGAGGCAAAAACATACCGATTTCCAACGTTGAAAAACACATCTTTGGATACACGGCGTTCAACGACGTTTCCGCCCGCGACATACAGTTCGGAGATAAACAATGGACGAGGGGGAAGAGCTTCGACACCTTTGCCCCCATGGGACCCTGCATCACCATTGCAAGGCAAATTCCAAACCCAAACAACCTGTGGATGCGCACAAGGGTGAACGGAGAACTTAGGCAAAACTCCTCTACACGTAATATGGTGTTCAGCGTCTATGAGGTGGTCCATCGGCTCAGCCGTGTGATGACGCTGGAGCCAGGCGACGTCATCGCAACTGGAACTCCCGCAGGTGTAGCTGCTTTCATGAAGCCTCATCCTAAATATCTTTTGCCAAGCGACACGGTTGAGGTGGAAATCGAGAAGATTGGGACTCTTAGAAACGTGGTTACGATGGAAAGCCAAAGTTGAGTGGATACTTTATTTGAGAACGAAGTAAAGCGTGCACACATCCTTTGCTAGAGGAAAACTGTTCGCATGTGGCTATTAGCGGTGTGCTATTAGTATATTTTTGTGTTCCTCCACATTTGTCGTCTGTATTTGCGGTTCATAACAGTTTTACGCTCGTACACATACCCAAATTCTTAAACACGTTAAGTCAGTCTTTCTGTATGTATAGCGCTGACACAAAAAAGGGTGAAAAATGTTGTCCTTAGCTGAAGGCTTAGAAAGTTTGGGGCTTCTCGGAGTGTTCCTAGCTTCTTTCATAGGACACTTCAGCATAGTACTGAAGGACATACTATTCATACCCATCTTTCTCTACGTTTCCAACTTTTGGGACCCTTTATCGCTTGGTTTAGTAGGAGGCTTGGGCGGAGGCTTGGGAGAACTGGGCGCCTACTTGGTGGGAAGAGGAATTGGCAAATTTGGCGCAAACAAACAGACAAAGACAACAATTCCAAAATGGGTCAAGAAACTAGGGTTATTCAGCGTCTTGATATTTTCCATAACACCCCTACCCGACACGCCAGTGCTCATGCTCCTAGGATCAGTTCATTTTCCAATTTTGGCTGTTTTAGCCTTGGAAATCGTCGGAAAAACCTTCCTTTACACAAGCATGGCTGTAGCCGGAGGAATACTCTATTCTAACGTAAGCGGAATACTTCCAGCTCCGTGGGACTCTGTCATAATAACCTCAGTCTCCTTAGGTTTAAGCGTCATAATCACTTGGAAAAGGACAAGAACCCGAATCTTTAGGTTTGCACAAGAAACAATCAACAAAATTAGAAAACTTCGCAAAAGACAAACTTGAGCGCGCACAATTCGACTCTTAACGTTTACGCAGCTTTTTACCTTGCCAAAGTTCCAAGCACATCGAACTGCATCTCCCTCGGTTCGCTTAGGAACTCTATCCTCTCCAATAGTTCCCTGTTTGACTTAACTATCTCAGCTAAACTCTCCGATATCCAGAACCTTTCAAGCTCAAGCGTGTTCTTGATCCTGACGACTTTAGCCTTCCTAGGATCGATCGGTCCACACGTGCGGAGGGCTGTGGCTATGGCGTCGCGGTCGTTTGGGAGGAAGACTGGTATCTTACCTGTCTCTGTTGATCCTGCGGTCAGGCAATTCACGAAGGTTGCATCGTAATCTATCTTAGATATAGCCTTCTTCGTGGTTAGGTCTGCAAGACCTATGCCGATTGCGTTTCCATGCGTTTCCTCGGAGAGGTCTAGTACTACGATCTTCTTTATCTTTGGAGCTTTTGGGTCGCTTTCGCCGGGTAGCCAGAACCTTCCCGTGACGTTTGTGTCCATGCCTTCTCCGCTTATGTCTTTTCCTATTTCATCTATAATGAGGATGTCTATCTCCTTGAATGGAAGTCTTGCCAATAATTCTTTAGCCTTCTCTAGAAGTTTCATCTCTTCTTGCTCAATCTCATTCGGCTCAAGAGCCTTCACTATGGCGATCTCATGGTAAGCGTTCTCAACTACAGCCAAACCTAACAGTATGGGCGCTTTCTTCATTATTAACTTGGCAGCCGCCGGTATGAGCTTATGGTAGCCTTCAGATTGGTACCAGTGAATCATCTCGGCTCCTTTTTGTTTACCCAAACCGATGGCCATCATCTTCATCAACCCGCTCTCAATTTTACCCTTGAAGTCTGTGTGGGGCTTCACCCTCCCAACCACGATTATGCCATCCGCTTTCAAGGCGATTCTATCGACGTACACGGGGGCGTTGTTATCGAGCCTACCGATCTCGTCGACTTCCATAGAGGAGTGTATAGGTGCACCTACGGTTTCAGAGGTTATGCCTAAGCTCTTCAAGACTTGAATTTGGCCTTCAGGAGTTGCGCCGCCGTGGCTTCCCATAGTTGGAACTAGAAAGGGTTTTCCACCAGCCCTCTTAACCTCGTCAACAACCGTTGCTAAGATTTCTGGGTAATGCGCTATACCTCGGCTTCCAGCCGTTATCGCTATTTTCCAGCCTGGCTTGATCTTATTATGCAGGTTCTTCTTTCTCAGTTCATCGCTGATCGCTGAAACGTAATCTTCTATCTTTGGAGATGGAATCTTCTGTCGGACCTCAATCATCCTAGAAAACATCATCGCTCACCACTTCTTTACTATTAACAACCAACTCGACTTAAACCATTCGCGCACGCATTGATCTATCTGTTTGATGGAAGGAGCGGAGTCTCCACTGCTTATTACCAAAAGCAGAAGAAAATTTTTCTTGGTAAAAAGTTTTAGAGACAGGGCACGAGTCTGTTTACATGCGTTTGAAGACACGTTTTTTGAGAAAATTTACTACAGGTTTAGCCAACATTTGAGCGTTGATGCCAAAGAATACACCGCATAGAAGAATTGCTAAGCCATCTTGAAACTGTGAAGCCACCTCAACGTCTTGTATATCAACATGCGAAGGAGTCGAGATGCCTCGAACATATGATAAAGGGACATGAACACTGAAGTTGCCATAGTCTTCAGATGCCCAAAAGAGAATGTCAACCCAGAGGACGATCTTATATCCCTTATCCAAACGGATGCGATCTTCAGCGTTAAAACTGCCCCAATGAAACATAAGATCCCATAGATCGATATCCGCGCTGGTTCCGTAGAGAGTAAAGTTTCGCACAACATCCGTCCACAGGTAAATCTTATCATGGTTTGGGTGAAATTCTAGGGACAGCCAAAAGCGTCCGGAAAGTGGTTCCATCGGACGCGAGAAGGTGAGATGTATTTCATCCATGACCCAATGTGTAGACACTTCTCCCACTGGGTAATCCACTTCTAATAAAGTCTGTTCGAAACTTTTGGAGTAAAATTCGCGTCTCCATTCCATTGTTCCTTCAAAGTCATGCGGAAGAATAGAATACGTGTGACGAAGTCCTCCGCGAGGGATCATGACAAGTGAATTGGCCATTACCACCACTATGATTAGTAGAATAACGGTTATTGCATACAGTATATACCTCACGAGTCTTGTCGCATCTTCCATCTTGGAAAAGAACAAAGCACAAGTCGCCAAGCCCAAGGAAACGAAGGAAGAGAACGTCAATACCAAAAAGTTCTCGCTGTTCTAGGCCGATTCCAGAAGGTTCACGAATAGCAAGAACAGGATTGGGGAACAAATTGCGAGTTGTTGAATAACGCTTAATTTCTCCGCCAGTTCAGTGGAAGTTGTCTCAGAAGTCATAATAGTCACTTCCACTCTTAAAGTTGTCATTCTAAAACATATAAGTTAATCTCAGCATTCGTGTCTGGATTAGACTGGGAAGATTATAACGAAAATCTTCTCTTGTTGAGAGATTTATGGGTAGCTGATAGCTTTAGTGAAAGCTAACACTTAAGGCTGAAAGCAGAAACATTGAGATTTAGTGTTAGCCCTTTCATTGCGGAAAAACTTTAGCCAGTCCATTTAGCGTTATATTCAAACCAAAAATTAAGCATTCGTTTTCTTCTCTTCCCCTACCAACTCTTCCGACGTTGATTTCTCAATCTTTTTAGAAGCCAACACATAAACTATCCAAGCGACTAACCCATAGGTGATTCCATTTATGATAGCACTTATGTAAAAAGCGTAGGATGTAGATGGTATTCCGAACCATGTGTGAATCATGTTTCCTGGGAACATCGGAACTGGAACTACGATGGTTGCCAAGGTGAAGAAAGCGAAGAACACAATAAAAACTGGGGAGTCTTTCATATTTTCTCACCTCGATTTGTAATGTATGTGGCTGTTTTCTTTCTTTTGCCACAAATGTGGATTTCGAATCCAAATATTTATTATATATTAATATTTAATAAACCTTTTCGTTTATTTGTTCAACAAAACTACACAACCTTCATAAATAGAGTAGCCTCAACGCTATGAATACTAAAACTTCTCCAACGCGGATACTATCGCTTCTGTAACATCACTGGTGGTTGAGCTACCTCCAAGATCAGGTGTAAGATGTTTTTCCTCTTTTAAAACGGTTACAACAGCTTTTTCAACTCGTTCAGCCCACTTATCTTCACCCAAATAATCTAGCATCATCTTGGCAGCCAGTATAGCTGCAATTGGATTTGCAATTCCTTTTCCTGCAATGTCTGGAGCTGATCCGTGGACTGGTTCAAACAAACCATAGTTGTCTCCTATGTTTCCGCTTGGCGCTAATCCCAGTCCACCAATTAAGCCAGCTGCTTCGTCGGATAGTATGTCTCCAAACAAATTGGATGTGACTATTACATCGAACAGTTGGGGTTTTAAAATTAGATTCATTGCTGCAACATCAACAAACAGTTCATTTACCTCCACTTTTGGATAGTCTTTTGCAACTAGAAGCGCAACCTCTCGGAACAAGCCACAGGTTTTTCGCATGACATTTGCTTTTGTAACTATTGTCACTTTCTTGCGCCTTCTCATTGCTAAGTTAAATGCAAACTTAGCAATTCTTTCTGATGCTCTTCTAGTGATCACTCTCACAGCAAAAGCTGAATCTTCTGTTTCAAACTCTACTCCGCTATACAATCCTTCCGTGTTCTCTCTAACAATCACGAGGTCAACGTCTCTCACGCAACCTCGAACTGGATAGCTTTTAACAGGTCTCACATTAGCGTACAAGTCTAACGCTTTACGCAAAGTCACAATTGCACTTCTATAGTTTGGTACGCCAACCGGTGTTGTTGTGGCTCCAAACAAACATGCTTGAGTCTTCTTCATTTCAAATAAAACATTCTCAGGAACTGAGGTGCCAATTTTTTTGAAAACTTTGTATCCAACTTTTATGAATTTAAACTTAAATTTTAAATCAGTGTTCTTTAGAACTCGAACTGCCTCAGAAGTAACTGTTTTGCCAATTCCATCTCCAGGAATCACAGCTATTTCATACATATCCATCACTTCGCAGATAATGTTATCTGACGATTACGCTTTACTTTTTTCGATGGGGATTTTGATCATGTTTTGCCTTAGGAATTGTTGGTTCCGCTGACTTCGGCTCCTTTAACTTCAATTATTAATCTTTTAAGCTCACTTGGTGTGTAAGCGCTTCGTCTGGCTCCATGTGAATAGGAAGTTTTTATTCTTGAAAGAACTTTTTGCGCCGTGTCCTTAGAAATGTTCATTCCAAGCTCTCTTTCTGCAATATATAAGACGCCGTGAGTCCCACATAGTTCATCTATATACACTCTTCTTCTTCGACCAATAAGCTTAGGGTGAAAAGATTCGTAGGTTACAGGGTTCATAAAAACTCCGTGTTGATGAATTCCTGAACCATGTGTACAAGCGTTTTCGCCAATGATTGGTTTGTTGACAGCTATATTCACTCCGGTAATGTTTTCAACAAGTTTTGAGAGTTCAGTTAACTTACTCATATCAAACTGGTTTATTCCAAATAACACGTTGAGTGCGGTAATAACTTCTTCTGTAGATGCGATTCCAGATCTTTCTCCAATGCCGTTTACAGAGGCTGATATGGTTGTTGCTCCAGCTTCAATGGCGGCAAGAGAATTCGCCAAGGCCAGTCCCATATCGTTGTGACAATGTACTTCTATTGGAATGTCTATAACGTTCCTTATTTCTCTTACAAGATAAGTCATTCCACTTGGCCTTACACATCCTAGAGTATCAACTACTCTAGCTCGATCTGCTCCAGCTTCCTCTGCTGTTTTAAACGCTTTTTTCAAGAAATTTAAATCGCTTTCTCGAGTAGAATCCTCTGCACCATACACAACAAATAGCCCATAATTCTTCGCATAACTTATCCAGTGGGCCAGTTCATTCAGATATTTTTCTTTACTCATTTTATGAAACTTGTATTTTCTGTGATACTGGGATATAGAAAATGAGACCACAATTCCATCAGCACCTGTCTCCGCAACAGCGTCTATATCCCTTTGTTTGGCTCTAGAAAAACAAATTATCTCCGCATTCAGATTCATTTTTACTAGAGCCTTAACGCCTTTTCTTTGTTTTTCTGAAACCACTGGAAATCCTGCTTCTATCTGTTGTATTCCCACTTCGTCTAACTTTTCAGCAATTCTCTTTTTGTCTTCTATACTAAACACGACACCAGGTGTTTGTTCGCCTTCTCTTAAGGTACTCTCATGTATGATGTACTCGCTATTTGAAGGGTGATTAAAAGCGGCAAAATTGTATGGGCTTGGGAATATTCCCTCTTTGTTTAGCCTTGCTAAGGTGGCTTCTCCGTATTCGTCGAGATATTTTTTCGTCAATCTTATTCGCTCTTTTTTAAGCTGTTTCGTTAGGCGAAGTTTAGCCTAAATAAAAACGTACCAATATTTATGTTTTTTGCAAAATTGTAGTCTAGAATACGAAAAATAAAAAATAATTTCTATTTACGTACTTTTGTATCGTTCTAATCTGCAATTGACTACAAGCCACGCAATATAATCATCGTGTTTGTGTTTGCTATTCCATCTATTCGACGAATTTTTTCAACACAATCATTGACTTCAGCGATGTTTAAGGCGGAGATAATGACAGCAATATCGTATTGACCAGTAACCTCGTAGATGGTTTCAACGTTCGGGAATTCTTTTAGTTTCTCACAGATTTCAGATGTTGGAAAAGAAGGGTTTATGTGAAGTAAAGTTATTGCTTCCGCGCCTTCTGTAAATCCGATTTTAACGGTGAACCGTCTTATCACACCTGAATCGATGAGTGTCTTAATTCTCTTTCTAACGGCTCCCTCAGACAATCCAACTTTTTTTCCGATATTAATGTAGGTGGCTCGCCCATTCTTTTTTAGAATCTCAACTATTTTCCTGTCGATCTTGTCCATCTTCGCCGCTCCCTTAATAGTGTTTATGTATCGGAATAATTTAACGATTTCTGAAAATTTGGAGGATATTTGGAACGAGTTTCGTTAAGTTGTTACATGTTTTGCTCTAGGTAGCAGATTAGTTGGGAGTACCTTGATATCTAGTTTTTTGATGTGACGTGTTATTTTCGTGAGGTGGTACGAATTACGTAGAATTTATAATGAATCAGTAAAATTCGGCTGCTGAATTCCGAAATTCTTATAAATAGCGTTGGAATTATGGATCCTTTAAATCGTTAAAATCAAGAGGTGGAAAAATGGAGAAAGCACTGTGCCCCGACTGTGATACAGAACTCGAAATTCCTAAAGGCGTTGTGGCAGGGGAAATTCTGACCTGCCTCAGTTGTGGACTCGAACTAGAGGTGAGCAAAATCGATAATGATGAAGTGGAGCTTCGAGAGCTAGTGATCGAGGGCGAAGATTGGGGAGAATAGTTCGACTTTTTCTTTAAACGCATCTGCGTAGACGTGAAGTGTCAGAGGTTTATGCGAAAAGGGTGCCTGATAGTCTAGAATGGCGGCTGTGAAAGAATGGGATGCGAGAGATAACAGATGAGTGTCGCAATCTTGTATGAACGTTCTGAAACTGATGAATTAGNNAGAAGCAAAGGAAAAGACTATTCTAGGCTTGTTAAAGATGTTGGCGTAGTTTTAAACAGGGCGCAGAGCAAAAATCGCAGACTCTTCGCAGCCAACATATTAGAAGCTTTTGGTAAACAGGTAATAAACCCTTCTCAAGTTGAGTATCTATGTTTCAGCAAGTTAAGAACTCTACTTCATTTTTGGAAAAATGGGATTAAGATACCAAGAACAGTTTATGTTCCATGTGACTCTCATGAATCCAAAAGAGATGGAAGCGAAATTCATAATGAAGAAGACATTGCTGAGTTGATGCGACAGGAACTTGACAATGAAGAAATCGTCGTTAAACCAGACGCTGGTACCCACGGAAAGAAAGTCAGACTGGCCAAAAAGCGAGAAGAACTTTTGAAGATTATACATGAAACCAAACCATCCATAACGAATCCAATCGGTGTTCTCGCCCAAGAGTTTGTTCAAAAATGGTTTTACGATTTGAGAATAGTAGTTGCAAAAGAAAATGGAAGGGCACCTCACTGCTACCCGAAGGCGTTGGCGAGAGCGGGATTCAAAGACTTTAGAACAAACACTTATCTTGGCAATATGGTATTCGGAGTCAACTTGCCACCTCACATTAAAGACATGGCAATAGAATGTGGAGAAGCGATTGGGGAAAACAGCAAAGCATGGGTTCTCGCGTTGGATGCAATGCTTAACGTCGGCGAAGACAAAATGGTTGACGACGAGCACGTTAAATCGGGGCTCGAAAAGCTAGTGCAACCCTTCGAAGCAGTGAAGAAAGTTAAGCGGGATCGGACTAAAAAGAAAGATTTTCCCACATGGAATGCAAAACTGGAAAGAGCCTTTCAGGAATACATAAACTTAGAAGCATATGAAAACGTTAAGAAAATAATCGAAGAGAGCGTGGAAAGAGGAAAACAAAANNCCTGAATTCTGGGAGCAAACCAGAATGATTGCCGAAATCAACTTGGCGGTGCCTTTACTCAGATGCGCCCAAAGTGTCATGGAACTGGAGGTGAGACAATAATTGAGAGTTGGAGTCATAGGCGGCTCAGGATACGTTGGTGGAGAACTTTTACGTCTGCTACTTTCTCATCCACAAGCAGAACTCACAACAGTTGTTTCCCGCAAATATGCAGGTGAATTCATTTTAGGGGTTCACCCTAACCTCCGAGGAACCACCAACCTAAAATTTGTTCCCCTGGACCTTCAACAAATCAACGAGAATTGTGACTTAGTGTTTGTGGCGATGCCTCACGGCGCCTCAGTAAATGTTGTTCCTAAACTACTTGGTGCGGGGTTAAAAGTCGTCGACATGAGCGCAGATTTCCGTTTGAAAAACCCCCCTGATTATCCCAAATGGTACGGATGGGAACACCCTCGTCCGGAGCTTTTGAAGGAGGCAGTTTATGGTTTGCCTGAACTTCATCGGGAAGAGTTAAAGGATGCTCGGTTAATAGCGTGTCCTGGATGTATGGCTACTGCATCAATTCTCGGTTTAGCTCCATTGGTGGCGACTGATGTTATTGAAAAAGACAGAGTTGTTATTGATGCGAAAATTGGTTCTTCGGGTGCAGGTAGCAAGCCTTCGCCTGCAACTCATCATGCAGAAAAATTTGGAGGAGTAAGACCTTACAAACCAGTTGGTCACAGGCATATCGCTGAAATTGAGCAGGAACTTAATCTGATAACTAATCAGCCCATAACAGCCTCCTTTTCTGCTCATACCGTTAACATGGTCCGAGGCATCCTAGCATCAATCCACGTTTTCCTCAAAAAACCATTAACAATCCGAGAAGTTTGGAAAATTCTTCGTTCACACTATCAAAACGAACCTTTCATACGGTTCGTGAGATACAAGAAAGGACTATACAGGTTTCCCGATCCCAAAGTCGTGTTAGGAACGAACTTCTGTGACGTAGGTTTTGAATTAGACCCTCACAACAATCGACTCGTTATATTATCCGCCATCGACAACTTGATGAAAGGCGCATCTGGTCAAGGAATACAATGCTTTAATGTTGTTCTTGGTTTGGATGAAAAGACTGGACTGGAGAGCGTAGGTTTTCATCCGGTGTGACTAAAAATGCTGATCGTAGTAAAGGTAGGTGGAGACGTCTTAAAATGGAAGCGTTCACCCGAGTTAATTCTGGACATAAAGACTCTTCTCTCAGAGCACAAAATTGTCTTGGTTCACGGTGGAGGAGTGGAAGTTACTGAAATAGCCTCCAAACTGGGAAAAAGACAAAAATTTGTGGTCTCACCAAAAGGTTTTCGCAGTCGATACACTGACAAAGACACGGTTGAAATTTACACAATGGTCATGGCTGGAAAAATTAACAAACAAATAGTTTCCACCCTTCAAACTCATGGTGTGCATGGAGTGGGCTTGTCGGGTTTAGATGGTCTCCTGGTGCAGGCGAAACGGAAAAAAAGAATTGTGATTGTTGATGAAACGGGAAGAAAACGAGTTGTTGACGGAGGATACACTGGAAAGATAAATGAAGTCAACACGCAGTTGCTGCAACTTCTTATTGAAAACGATTATGTGCCAGTCATTGCACCTGTTGCCATGAGCGAAGAATTTGAACCGTTGAACGTTGATGGAGACCGAACAGCAGCTTACGTTGCTGGCGCTCTCAAGGCGGACAGACTTATACTCCTGACGGGTGTGCAAGGCTTAATCTTAGATGACAAGTTAGTGCCAAAGCTAACTGTTTCAGAAGTAAAGAAGATATTTCCAAAGATTGGCGGAGGAATGATCACCAAAGTCTACGCAGCAATCGAAGCACTCAAACAAGGTGTCGGTGAAGTCACAATTTCCTTCGGACTGGAGACACAACCCGTTTCCTCACCGTTAAAACATAAGTGTGGTACCGTGATAAGCCGTGAATGAAAAAGAAATCATAGACACTGAAGAAAGACTGATGGCAAACGTATTCTCCAAAAGACCCGTCACCATTACTAAGGGTAGAGGAGCCCTAGTCTGGGACATTCAAGGTAAAGAATACGTGGATTGCACAGGCAGCTACGGAGTATGCATCGTTGGACACTCTCATCCAAAAGTTGTAGAAGCCATAAAAAGGCAGGCACAGACGCTAATTTCCTGTCACGCATCATTCTATAATGACGTAAGGTCCGAACTTCTGCAAAAACTTGTTCAAATAACGCCTAAAGGTCTCAACAAAGTTTTTCTTGGAAACAGCGGCGCTGAGTCAGTTGAATGTGCTNNGGTGCTCTGTCTGCAACATGGGACAAAAAATATCGTGAGCCATTCAAACCTTTAGTGCCTGGCTTTAAACACGTTCCTATCGACAATCTTGAAAGAGTAAACAAGGCAATTACTGAACATACTGCCGCTATTCTTGTAGAACCAATTCGAGGAGAAGGGGGAGTCAGAATTCCAAAGAACGGTTTCCTTCAAGGACTAAGAGAAATCTGCGATGAAAAAAATATTCTCTTAATATTGGATGAAGTTCAAACAGGCTTCGGGAGAACAGGGAAAATGTTTGCATGTGAACACTGGGGTGTCACTCCTGACATTATGTGTCTTGCAAAATCAGTGGCAGGTGGTCTTCCTCTTGGCGTAACAATTGCAAAAGAAAATATAATGTCTGCATTCAAAGTTGGAGAGCACTCTAGCACCTTCAGTGGAAATCCGCTAGTCTGTGCAGCTGCGTGCGCCGCAATAGATGTGATGGTGGAGGAAAGACTTCCTGAAAGAGCGGCAAAATTGGGGAAATATTTTAAGGAAAAGTTAGAGGAACTCCAAGCTAGACACAAGATTGTTAGAGATGTTCGTGGACTAGGGCTCATGATTGGAATGGAACTTCGGTTTGACGTTTTGAACATACTCCTTAAATCCATAGACAAAGGAGTGCTTATCCTTGACGCTGGAAGGAACATACTGCGGTTCCTGCCACCTCTAGTTATAGAAAAGGAACACATTGATAGAGTGGTTACTGTTCTTGATGCAATTCTAGAGGAAGAGGAGAATGAGCGCCTACGCAGTTAACCTCCTAACTAAGATGCTGGAAATTTACAGTCCGTCCGGCAAAGAAGAAGAAATTTCAGTTTTTCTTGCTGAAGAAATGAAAAGTCTAGGCTTACACGTACGAAAAGATAATGTGGGAAATGTGATCGGAGAGACTGGCCGAGGAAAACCTACTATTCTGTTATGCGGTCACATGGACACAGTTGCAGGAATCATACCTGTGCGAGTTGAAAACAACCAATTGTATGGCAGAGGGGCTGTTGATGCAAAAGCTTCTCTCGCAGCAATGATCGTTGCCTCATCAACATTTGTTAAAGAAAAATCTTCGGGAAAAGTTCTGGTTGTGGCAGTGGTTGATGAGGAGGGAGAGGGCCAAGGTATTAAGCACTTAGTGAAAAGCGGGATTTCTCCTGACTACGCGATATTTGGAGAGCCGAGTGGCGTTGAAAACATAACTATTGGGTATAAAGGAAGCCTTCATCTTAAGATAACATGTGAAACACAATCTGGACACTCCGCTGCTCCATGGCTCTTCGAAAACGCTGTCGAAAAAGCATTTGAAATCTGGAGGATGATCCAAGAGCTTCATATGTCTCAAGAAAGGATGGAAAGCCGCTTTTACTCCGTCACCTCATGTCTGACTAAAATAAAGGGAGGCGAATCATCGTCTAAGGTTCCATCTAAATGTGATATTTATGTTGACATTCGAGTTCCTCCCCAGTTTACCTCCCAACAAGTGTTTGATGAAGTTAGCAGGAAAATCAAGCAATATCAAACCACTAATCCAAAAGTCTTGGTGAAAGTGAAAATTGAGGACCTAACTGATCCCATTGAAGTGGAGCCCAGTTCACTTCTTGTCCGAGCACTGTCTTGGGCCATCAGAAAAGTGAGGTCTAACACTGCCTCTCTCATAAGAAAAACAGGAACCGGAGATATGAACGTGCTTGGCAACGCTTTGAAAACACCTGTAGTCACGTATGGACCCGGCGACTCCAGCCTAGATCATACACCGAATGAGCACATTGACATTCAAGAGTATCTGGACAGCATTCAAGTTTATCGAGAGGCTATAATTAGACTAGTTGAACTATACAAAAAAAGGGAAATAGGCTAGAAGTCTTCCGAAATTTTTAGCAGTCAACTGATTTTAGTTACTCCAGAAAGGTGAAAAAACGAACTATTTCGAATCTTATATAACGTTATTTTTCAATCTTTTGTGATAACTTAATGTAGGCGGGAAAGAGTAATATTGTCGAGAAAGAACAAAAATTTGAAGTTTAATGAGCAAATCCTTTCCAAAATTCAGCAGTTCCAAAAAAAGATTCTCGCTGTCCATCGAACTATCTGTTTCTAGGAGTCATCGAAATGAAAACGAACCATCAAATATTTAATTGAAATACGCAAAAATAGCGAACTTATATATGCTAAAAAGCACTCTTGTTGCAAATCCGCCTCGAAATTTACATGCAGCGTCCTATAGTCGAAACGAACGATTGTCGATTATATTTTTATGTTAAGAATTGAAACTAGACGTAACTCGACTTTTTTCGGCTTTAGGACAGGTTTCTATTCACCAATCACTTGAACAATCACGGTTCTTTTGCGGGGATACACATCGGTTTCGACAAACAATAGGGACTGCCATGTGCCAAAAGCGACGCGTCCGTCAACAATTGGCAATGTTCTATCTGGGCATAGAAGTGCTGATCGTAGGTGGGAGTGAGCGTTGGAGGGATGGTGATAAGAGCCCCGCTTTGGAATCAATCTCTCAAGGGCACCTTTGATATCGTTTAACAGAGCTGATTCATACTCAGTTAAGATGAGGATGCCGGTAGCGTGTGGAGCAAACACGTGGGCTAAACCATTCTTTACTCCTGATTTTCTCACAATTTCTTCAACTCGGC
>JABAOH010008040.1_pt1 | contig 35065 bp, 34 predicted proteins | sample 7062181 | NCBI WGS metagenome assembly JABAOH01 (sample SAMN14538630, study PRJNA623070) | marine sediment metagenome | biome: marine biome [ENVO:00000428]; feature: marine pelagic biome [ENVO:01000023]; material: deep marine sediment [ENVO:00002113]; isolation source: pool of 5 deep marine... | reverse complement strand
GCCTTGAATTTGGAGCTTTTTACTTTGCCATCGAATTTTGACTTTTTACGAGATCATCAACCTTAGTACACTGGGAATCTTCTTTTTGGTTGAATTCATCTCTTCTTTTTTATTAGACTTAGGAATCTAGGCCTATTTTGTCAGGACAATGGGTTTCAAAATACGGAAAATAGAAAAAGGATTACTTTCAAACGAGGGAGCCAAGACCCATCGTTTGGAATCCCTGCTTCATATTGCTTTTGTGGAGGTGATGTTATGGCGCTTCAATATTTCCTGGTTCACCTTGACGACGTGAAGCCCGAAGAGATGGATGAGGATGATGGGTGGAGTATAACGGAATTTCGCCTACCGATCAGTAAGAGACAAGACAGCACGACCACGATGTTCCACTCCCGCTTCATGCCGGGCGCAATCCACAAGAAGCACCGGCACGATAATTGCGATGAGATTTACTCCATCGTGAACGGTCATGGTTTGGCGGGCGCTGGAGCTGACCGGGTTGAGGTTCGTGGGGGCCACTTTCATTATATTCCAAAGGGCGTAGAGCATTGGCTGTATAATCTCAGTGAGAAAGAGCCCATCGAAGTAATCGGCGTCTATATTGGAGCGGGGAGCGTCGAGGAGACAGGCTACGTATATTTGGGAGAGGTGACGGAGGAGGATCTTAAACAGCGGACAGAATAGGGAGTGCCCCCGGGATTCCTACAGTTTTCCGCAAGAAGAAAAATCAGCCCCTTTTTCCATTTCACCTGCTTTACATTTCTTTATTTCTACGCCCCGATAAGCCAATACTGGGACGGATAATTATTTGAAATTGTAGAAGGATTTGTCCATTTCGTCCAAATGAGACGGGCATAATGGAGATTATGAATTTGTTAATCATTTTTTTTGTTGGTATCATTGCTGGTTCAATTGGAACCTTGGTTGGCGGTGGAAGTTTAATCACAATTCCGACATTAATCCTTCTTGGTTTACCCCCCCATATTGCAATTGGCACTGATAGGTTGGGAGCGACGGGTATTGGTTCAGCCGGTTGGTATAAGTTTCATAAGAAAAGAATGATCGATTATAGAATTGGGTTCATTTTAGGCTTTCCCACTATGCTCGGTTCTCTTTTAGGTGCAAACCTCGTATTGCAGATCAATGAGGCAATTTTGAAACAGGCAGTTGCAATTATAACTATCATCATTCTCGTTTTTCTCATAACTGTTAAGCCTAAAATGGGTATAGAAAAGACCAGCCATACGGTAAAAAATCACGAATATCTTATTGGAGGAGTTAGTGGTTTTTTTCTTGGTATCTACGGAGGTTTTTATGGTGCAGGAACTGCTACGTTTTTATGCTATATTTTAATACTCTTGTTCAGGCAAACCTTTCTTGAGTGTGCGGCAACGGTTAAAATAGCGGCTTTGCTCATGTGCGCGATGGCTGCTTCAATCTTTGCTATTAATGGAGCGATAGACTATTCCCTGGCTATTTCAATGTTTGTTGGTTCTTTCATTGGCTCCTATATCGGTGCGCATTATTCAGATACCATTGGCAATGTATGGATAAAAAGATTGTTTTTTGTCATTGTTTTGACATTAGCGATAAAATTACTCGTTTGACCTCCATCAGTCGTCGGTAAGATTCGGTGACTCGCCCACCCGCTCCACCGCAAGGGTACCTCCTCAACGATAGGAAATGGAATTTCCCTATAACCATTGCAAAAAAAACAGGAAAACTACTCACATCAAGGTAAGGAGTTCTCAATTTTTCGCAAATTCACCCTTGACTTGCGGCCCTGTATTGTTTACGTTGATCAACTGCTTATTCATTAGGATCATAAGGAGGAGACATGCCGCCGAAGAAGAAAGTGTCCCGCAGAAAACTCGACAGCCGCTTCGTTGCCAAATACGACAAGGACGTCAAGTGGGAGGAGGCTGCCGCGAATAAACTGCTCACGCTGCCCAAGGGCCTGAAGATGAAGATCTTCGCCTACGATCCCATCATGAAGCGGATCGATTTTAAGTTAAGATTTCCCAAGGGCTACGTCGAACCCGTGCATAGCCACAAGAGCTGGCATTCCATCCTCGTGACAAAAGGACGGATGTGCGTGGCCGGTAAGGACCTTCGCCCGGGAGACTACGTCTTCGGGTGGGACCAGCCCCATGGGCCCTATGAGTATCCGGATGGCTGTGAGGTTTTCGTGGTCTTCATGGGGGAGGGGACGCAGCACGTCTGGAACGAGGACGGATTCCTTCGCCACCGAACGTTATGGAAGGCCAAATCCGCCGCCGGGAAGAAGGCCGTGGCCCGGGGCGAGGCGGCACGGAAGCGTGCACGTGAGAAAAAGACAGGAGGAAAACGAGTCCCCGCAAAGAAGGAGACCGCCGAAAAGATCAGTACCCGAGTGGTGAGGCGCGTGAAGATAAGAAAGTAGGAGGACCACCAGGGAGGAGTATCCCTTGGGGTCGCCTGCCTCCTCTCAAGTGCGTCGGCGCACCGTCAAGCAAACCTCAATCTCCTGGTGACTGGCGAGAATGGTGAACCCTTTGCGTATTACTGTCACCGACGCGGGTGCCTGACGAGAAGGAAATATGGAACCTGAAATAGCCCGTATGTTGGCACTCATTGCCCCCGACATTCTTGCCAGAGATTAACCGAGATCGTTACTAAAAGAACGCCCTAAGAAACAATTCTCAATTAAACAGGTGAAGACAAAATGATCTCTACGGAAAAAGGGGCAGAAGAACAATGGAATCGAGAGTAGCCAAGTTGACCTGGGATGGACTAAATGACAAGGCCAAAAGTATAGGTGTTGCTATTATCCCTGCCGGGTCTACAGAGAGGCACGGAAAACACCTGCCTATGGGAACGGATTCTACTACAGCCTTTGATGTGGCTTGCCGGGTAGGTGACAGAACCGGTGCTGTAGTTTTTCCAAGTTTGAATTACGGTATTATGGAACATCCGGCCTTTCAAGGTGTTTTCCTCTCTCATGGTACGTACTCATCTCTGGTAAAGGAAATTTGCTTGGGTATCGAATCATTAGGGTTCAGAAAGATCCTTTTCATCAGCGGTCACGGTCCGAATAACCCTTGCATTTTTGAGGTATTAAAAGAACTCTTTGAGGAGAAACCAAAAGGGAGACTTTTTTGTATGGCACACTGTATGACGTTGATTAATCAACTTATGCCTGATTTCGTCATGGGCCGACATACCGGGCACGGTGATTTTAGAGAGACGTCAATCATGCTGGCCATAGACGAAAAACATGTTTACCCAGAGAGAGCTTCAGGCCCGGAGAAAATTGCAAGAACATTTGCGGGTGAACTTGAAAGCGTAGGTGTTCACCTTATTGGCTTGGACGAAGGGAGAATCAATCTTTGCCACGATATACCTGAACTGACGATTGACGGAGGATACGGACACGTTAAAGGTGCTTCAAAGGAGCAAGGGGAAAAAGTTCTCACCGTATTGGCGGATTTTCTCAGTCGCATAGTTGATGCACTCCACAAGATTGAATTACCTTTGGACTAGATAATAGGGAGTTATTCTGCAAAAAGGAGAAGGATTAAGACATAAGATAATTCAACCAATTTGTTACCAAGGGGGGAGAGGGGATTATGAAAATTATCAATACAGAGACAATTCCCACAGACACTGAATATGAAAAGGGATTTGACATCAGAATTGGGGTAAACGAAAAGACGTGCGGGGCTCGAAAAATAACCGCGGGGAGAACATTCTTGCCGCCCGGAGGAAGTAACGAACCCCACTACCACGCGAATTCAGAGGCGGTAATGTATATTATTCGCGGGAAAATCAAGGTTACAGCGGGTCTGGGAGAGGGAAAGACCGAATACGTCGTAGGGCCTGGGAATTTCATCTACGTACCCCCCAAGGAGGTTCACGGTATTGTCAACTGCAGTGATTCTGAATCTGCCGAATGGATTTTCATGTACCCGGGTGTACCAAACAAAGAAGCTGCAGGAACGGGGTTTGTTAGATGAAGAACGCCCATCGGTAGGATCAGACGGCTTACAGCCTGAGGCTTTTGGAGAAGAAAGAAATGGGTGCAGATCTGGTTGTGCGAAACGCCAGGCTCGTTTTGCCCGAGACGGGGCCGATGGAGACCAGCTTAGTCGTAAGGGACGGCCGTATTGTTGAGCTGGTCAGTTCTCACGAGGAACCCCCGGCTGCTGAGATTCTTGACGCCAAGGGTCGGGTTGTACTGCCAGGTTTGATCGATCCGCATATCCATTACGGCTGGGTACCGCCCTTAGAAGAGCGCATACGTGCCGAGTCGGCCTTTGGAGTGAGTGGTGGCGTAACCACCTTTATCCGGTATATCCGTCGTCCCGAGTCATACCTCGAACTGATGGAGGAGCAGATCGCCCTGGGCAATCGACTTCACTATCAGGACTTCGCCGTTCATCTGACCCTTTTCAACAAGGTCCAGGTAGCCGAGCTCGATCAATATGTCGAGCGCTATGGCGTCACCTCATTCAAAATCTACATGAACATGAAGGGACACCTCGGCACTGGCGTCCTCATGGACCTCTGTCCGGAATCAAACCGTGTGGATCCACACGATGTCGACTTTAGCACGGCCCACCTGTACGAGGTTTTTCGTGCCATGACTCAATTAATGGTTCCCGTCCGCCTCAACGTCCATTGCGAAGATGGGGAGATCCTCTGCCATGAAATCGAGCGAGTGCGCCAATTGGGCCTCGAAGGTCTTGCGGCCTGGCATTGTGCATGTCCTGGCTTGTCAGAATCACTGGCTATTAACCAAGTGGCGCTGCTGTCGCGTGAGCACCGGGTACCAGTCTATTTCCCCCATATAGGATCATGTGCTGCTATTGAGGCCTTATGGGAGGCCAGGGCTTGCGGTACCGACTTCGTGGCAGAGACCGGACCCCATTATCTCACTCAGACTACCGGTAGTTCGGCTGGCGTCCTGGCCAAAGTCATGCCGCCGATCCGCACTGATGACGACCAGGCGGCCGTGTGGCAGGCGCTTCGGGAAGGGGTGATCGAGGCAATTGGCTCCGACCACGTTGCTTTTACCCGTGCCGAGAAGAACCCTGGAGACATATGGACCACTCGGGCGGCCTTCGCCGGCACCGGCCTTATTCTGCCGCTGCTCCTGAGCGCTGGGGTCCTTCGCAACCGAATTTCCCTCCAACAACTGACACGGATCACCAGTTACAATGCCGCGAAGGCGTTTGGACTCTATCCGCGTAAGGGCACGCTCCTCCCTGGGGCCGATGCAGATTTCGTCGTGGTCGACCAGGATCACACATGGCGGGTCGTGGCGAGCGACCTGTTGACCGCCTCCGACTTCAGTATTTACGAGGGAATGGAGGTGACGGGTGCGGTTAAAAGTGTGTACGTTCGCGGTACCAAAGTATTCGAGGACGGCCAACTTCGAGGCCCTGCAGGCCACGGGAGATACCTCCGTCGCGCTGGTTGAGACGAGGGATAATTTTCCCCAATTACCAAACAATATTATGGGAACCTAAAGCCAAAGGAGGTTGAAAAGGATGTCTCGCGAGCTTTATATCTATTTGAATGGTGAGATCGTGGAGGAGAACCAGGCGCGAATCTCTCCTTTTGACAGGGGATTTCTCTGGGGGGATGGGGTGTATGAGATTACTCCCTGTTTTAACCGTCGCCTCTTCCGATTGGCCGACCATCTGGACAGGCTCTATCGGTCGCTCCGCTACGTTCGAATCGATCCCGGGATGAGCAGAGAAGAGATGGAGAAAGCGACCCTAGCCCTTCTGGAGGCCAACTCCAGTCGGCTCGGAGAAGAGGGATTTTACAGGGTGGGCCATTGGGTGACGCGTGGGATGGATTCACCGAGCATGGCGGCTCGGGACGCGGGACCTGCGACGGTATGTATCTTCTGGCGGTCCGTGCATGTCGAGGCGTTTGCCCATTTCTATAAAGAAGGTGTCAGGTTAACCGTGGTTCCCACTCGGAGGGTTCCGCCGGAGTGTATCGAGACGCGGGCTAAGGTAACGAGCAAAATGAACCAAATCCTGGCGGAGCTCGATGCCGACGCTTCGGGTGCCAGGTCGCTCATGTTAGATATCTATGGAAACGTGGCGGAGAATTCCACAGCCAATTTCTTCATCGTCCGAGACGGCGTTCTCTGGACCCCGCCAGAACGGAACATTCTCGAGGGGATTACTCGCAAGGTAGTCTTTGAGTTGGCGAGACGCCTGGATATACCGCTCGAGGAGCGTAATTTCACGATGTACGACATCGCCCAAGCGGAGGAGTTCTTTCTCGCCTCCAGTGCCATATGTGCCCTGCCGGTATGGGAGGTTGACGGCTTTCGACCGAAGGCATCTGTTCCAGGCCCTATCACTCGACGGTTGATGGAGGCATTTGTTGAGAAAACGGATTTTGATTTTTCCAGGTATATAGCGCCCGACACAAACCGTTGAGCCGACCAATTTCGTTCAGGGGTCGGTGGTCTGCTTACGCCCCCAAAAGGCATCGAAGCCGAGGAGCAGAAACCAGCCCTTAGCAGAGAGCGATAGCCCTTGAGATAGTCCTTGACAACCAAGAAGCATCCACGGTAATGAGATGGGAACTTCGGGAATGGCCGAGCATTGAGCACCAGTATCGTAACACTAGCAGTATCTTCATCGAACGAAATTGCCCCGTCACTAATGATTGCGGCAACACAATCTGAGAGCACGCCATGAAAGGTCCCACTGACCTCATATACGGGGTGGACGATATGCCCCCTTGGCCGCGATGCCTTGTCTACGGATTGCAGTGGACCTTGATCATGCTTCCCGGCCTCGCGATTTTCTCAGCGATTTCCTCCGAATACCTGGGCCTTCAAGGGCGTGAAGAAGTCCTGCTTTTCCAACGGCTCCTGGTAATCGTGGGGGGCGTAATGATCCTTCAGACTTTGTGGGGGCATCGCTATCCCTTGTTGGATGGACCGTCTTCAGCCCTCCTCCTCAGTTTCATCATTCTGGCCCGCTATGGGATTTCGATAATCCAAGGAGGTATGATGACGGGGGCCCTGCTCCTTGTCCTGTTGAGCGTCTTCGGACTGGTACGATATCTCGAACCCCTTTTCACCGACAACGTAATCGGGGTGATCCTCATCCTCGTCGCCCTCACCCTCATTCCTTACCTGGCGCCCATGGTTATCGGCGCAGGGCGAGGTTCCCTCCACGGGGATCCCTCAGTATTCGGCATCTCTATTCTGGTGATGGTCGCGATCGCCCTATTCAGCAACTGGCTCACGGGTTTTCCAAAGACTATTTCGCTATTTCTCGGCATCATGCTCGGGACCCTCCTGATGTGGGCCTTGGGCAGGATGGATTTCGACGGCGTGAGCGAGGCCCACTGGTTTTCCGTGCCGCGGCCGTTCCTCCCCGGAATTCCCAAGTTCTCCCTTTCGGCCACCATCACCTTTCTCGTGGCATACATGGCGGTAATCGTCAACGCGGTGGGGAGTATCTACAGTATGGGAGAGGTGGTAGGAAAAGAGGGGATGGCCGGACGGGTAAACAGAGGGATTGCTGCTACGGGATTGGGGGGTCTTGGAGCGGGGGCTTTGGGGGTTGTCGGGATGGTGAGCTTTGCCTTCAGTCCCGGTGTTGTCCTCGTGACTCGTGTGGGGAGTCGATTCGCTGTTACCGTATGTGGTGGTCTGCTTTTGTCCCTGGCCTTTTTCTCAAAATTCCTGGCTGTCCTGGCCTCATTTCCCGCATCGGTGGTGGGGGCGGCCTTGATTAGTGGAATGGCGGCCCAGATCGGGGTTGGTATCTCCATCATTACCCGATCCGGGAGACCCCTGGATGGACGAGATTACATGGTCGTAGGAATTCCCGTGCTCATGGGAGCCCTTGTTTCCATTCTCCCAGGAACATTTTTTGAGGCCTTTCCGGCTACGGCGCACGCATTGTTGAAGAACGGCCTGGTGGTTGGAATCGTGCTTGTTCTGGTACTGGAACATCTCTTGCTCCCGAAGAGGTCGTGAGGTTTTCCGGGAATAGGGACATGGAGGGAAGTAGATCGTCACGCTCTTTTTTCCCCAGAGAGATCTCCCATAAATACCTTGACAAGGATTCCCTGGATTATATAAGATTTGCGTGCTTTTAAGGCTCGGGGGTGGTTATATGACCACCCCCCAATGCGAAATCGAGGAGGCATGCGATGAAGATATTTAAGACAGAGGAGTATATCAATGAGGAAAATCCAAATCCTGGCGAGCCTTATCGACCCGAAATTCTGACCGATGAACATAACGCTAAGAACCTCGGTGGAATGTTCGGCCTGCTCGTTCCCGATAGCCAAGTCCCCTACCACTACCACAACAAACGCGAATCCATTATCATCGTCATAAGCGGTCAAGCAACGGAAGTCGTTGAGGGCAAAGAGATCCCTATCAAAGCGGGTGATGTCCTGCATATCCCTGCAGGGGAAAAACATACGACGATAAACAGGTCGGATCAGGATTTTCGCTACCTCGAATTTTATACCTGTCCACCCCTCTCAGCCGACTTCGTGGAGGTGAAAGAGTAGACGGGATAATTTCCCTCTGTCAGCTCTGCCCAATTCAACCGAGAAAGCCCGGGTGTTCCAAAAAAGATTTTCCCCATTGGAAAGCCGCAAAAAGGATTTTCAATCCATGTTTTTTCCGAGGAAGAAAGGAGGTCGTAGAGTATGCCGATGGGTATAAAGAATATCACGGTTATAGGCCTTGGGGCCATGGGAACTCCTATAGCCACCTTCCTCTTAAGAGCCGACTACTATGTGAGAGGTTTTGACATTATAGGGAAACAAATGTCCAATCTAGTCCCCCTGGGTTTGAAGCCAGCTAAGTCTCCTAAGGAAGCAGCTAAGGGAGCGGATCTCATCTTGTTATCCCTTCCCAACTGGGACATTATACGGGAAGCTGTGGAGGGGAAAGAGGGAATTCTAGGGGGATCACAAAAGGGACAGATTATTGTTGACACCAGCACGGTACCCCCGTGGGAAACTAAGGCCATGGCGGAGAGGTTGGCAAAAAGGGGGATCGAATGGATGGATGCACCTATCTCAGGGTCTGCAGCCCAAGCCAAGGTGGGTAATATGGTTTTTATGGTTGGAGGGAGAAAGTCGGTCTTCAAAGAGGTCAAGCCGGTGTTCGATAACATTGGTAAAAAAACCGTCTATGTCGGGAAGAACGGCGATGCCGCCATGCTGAAGCTTGTCGTTAACCAGACGCTCTTCCTCAACCAGGCCTCCGCTATAGAAGGGTTCGTGCTCGGGCTCAAGGCCGGTCTCGACCCCGATGTGATGCTCGACGTCTTGATTTCTGGAGCTGCGGGAAGCGATTTGATCGCGGCGCGTGGTAGGGACATGCTTAAGGGTAATTTCAAAGCGAAGGGGCCTGTGTGGTTGTCCATCAAGGACCTTGGGCTTGCTCTGGAGAGTGCAAAGCGGCTGGGTGTTGCCCTACCCATGGCAGGGTTGTATCAACAGCTTCTGCTCAACGCTCATTATATTGGCTGGGATCGGAGTGACGCCACGGTCGTCATGAAAATCTACGAGCAATTAGCGGGAATCAAGAGGAAGGCCAAAATATCGCCTTCAAGGAGGAGAGGGAGGTGATTTTAATAGAAGAACACTAAGGCATTTTCAGTGGGATGATTATCATTGGCGAAAAGGAAGACCCACGAGATATGAAAGGAGGAGAGCAAGATGGCCAAAATGAGGTGTGCCACTGCGATGGTCAAGACGCTGGAGGCACTCGGTGTTGAAGCGGCCTTTGTTTACAATGGACATGGAAATTGGGCGATTTTAGACGCCATTGAGCATGAAAGTGGAATCAAAGGAATAGCATGTCGCGATGAAGCCCACGCGGTCCATATGGCCGATGGGTATTACCGATCACAACGCAGAGGTCCCCTCTCCGTCGCAATCACCTCCGTAGGCCCGGGGAACATGAATACTGCTCCGGCCATAGCCCACGCTTTTTTTGAATCGTCGGCCTTGGTGGTTTTGGCTGGTGCCGGTGCAACACATTGGTATGATCGGGGAGGAATAGAGGAGTTTTACCGATATGCTCCGGATGAGTGGATTCAGACCGTAAAAGTTCATACCAAGAGAGCCTCGGCGGTTAGTAGGCCGGACACGGCAGTGGATATGCTCTTGAGGTCCTGCAAAACGGCGGTCACTGGGAGGCCTGGACCCGTTGTGTTGCAAGTGCCTTTCGATATTCAACACTCGAATATCGAGTTTAACGGGGTTGCCAACGCAAAACAGTGGGTCAACATCCATCATCCGGGACCAGATGTGAGTGCCATCCGAGACGCAGCGCGGCTGATCTTTCAATCAAAGCGTCCCTTCGTGTATGTCAGTAGCGGGATCCACCACGCTGATGCCTTTGAGGAGCTGGCAGCACTCTTGGAGAACTTCGGCGTTCCCCTCGGTACTACGGCCATGGGAAAGGGAGCTTACCCGGAGGATAAACCCCTTTGTTTGGGTGCCGTTGGAAGGGCGGGAACAGGCCATGCCAATCGGGCGGCCAGCGAATGCGACGTTTTGGTAGCCATTGGAATTCATTTCAGTGATATCGATACCGGCGGATGGACCCTCTTCAACATCCCTTCGAACACACGACTTATCCATATCGACATCGATCCCTCGGAAATTGCTCGAGTCTATCCCACCGAGGTTGGAATCATTTCCGACGCGAAGCTCGCCCTCATACAGTTAATCGAAGAGCTGAAATCCCTTGACGTGAAGGCTGATCGTTGGGCAAGTTGGAGGGCTGAATTGACCAAATGGAGGGGGGAGTGGGAGCAGAGCGTGGCCTCCTTGAGACATTCGGAGCAGGCTCCGTTGAGTTATGCCCGCGTTTGCCATGAGATTTCCAGCGTACTGAACGAATCTTACCCAGAGGCATCGGTGTTCGTCGATACAGGGCATCTGCTATCCTTTGCACCGCCCTTCTATAAAGTGATCAAACCCACATTCCAGCACTGTGGCTTTTTCCACGGAATGGGTTGGAGCCTGTCGGCTGCATTTGGAGCTCGGATTGCCCGCCCTGAGCACCCAGCCATTGCCCTGATTGGGGATGGGTCTTTTCTTTTTAGCTGTACAACCCTGGCCACTGCTTATGAATATGACGTGCCCATAATTGCGGTGGTGATGGACAACAGATCACTTCAGATAGAAGGCGAGCTGATGAACAAGCTCTATGGCCGCAAGGCCTTTTCTGATTATGTTAAACAGTCGACCAAAGAGCCGTGGGGGCCGGACCTGGTCGGGATGGCCGAGGCTCTGGGGTCAAAGGGTAAGAAGGTGAAGACTCCTGGGGAATTAGCTCCAACGATGAAGGAGGCCCTGGAGTCTAAGACCTCTTGGGTCATCGATGTGGATATCGACCCAGAGCAACCTGGGTATCGCAGCGTATGGTATCCCTATCCCAATGATTTCTGGCTTCCAATGGGAAAAGTTGGCAAGAATTTCTAGGCATTGAACACGCGAGCGTGTTATGGTTAGTAAGGTAAGCAGTAGGGAATACCTATCCCGAAGCCAGCTCACCCTCAAAGGGTACACCACCCCTCCAGCACATTACGATGGGGGAAAGCGGAGTCACCCAGAAAGTCAAGAAAGACAGTGATTCAATCACTGATTTTGTTTGGGCATTCGGGGACTAATCGTGGAGCCTCGAGAATTAACTCTACTGCCATCTCCGCCCCTCTCCGATAGACGGTTTCACAGGTATGGTCCGGCCACAAGGGGACCCATTTCTCGCGGAGAGGGCGGCAATCCTTTTCACCAAACTCTTCCGTGAACCTCCGGTGAAGTTCAAAGCAGAGTTCGTCAACGCATGTTAGATCGTCGGCCGGCGACCTCCTGCCGTAGAGCAAACCGATACAGACAATGCCTGAAGCCAAAGCCCCGCAGAGATGTCCTACTTGGGTATATGGCAGTTTCTCACGAGGGCGTTTGTCCTTCCCGGAAGAGACCTCCTCCAGGGCTACGGTAAGGTTGATACCAGGTTCCTTGCGATGGGTGCCCCCACCACCATGAAACCCGGTCACCATTCTAACCATAGATGGATCCGTAATCTTCAATGTCTCATTTACTGCCGTAAAAACCGATTCACTACAGTGAAATCCCTTTCGTCTGCATTCCACGGCTTTGCGGCCCGCCTCTTCGATCCTTTTCCCGTTTCCTTGTTTCATCTTCTGTTCCTCGATCCCTCGCGATAAAAGGCATCGCCATCGGCCTCTTTTAGCGGGCCTTTGCCGGAAGCTTGATGTCTTTGAAATCCCTGACGGCCGCGGTGATCGATTTCTCAACGGGTAATCGTTCGGCTGTTGATCCACCAACGTAGCCGTCCAATCCTTTGGTTTTTTCGAGAAGGTATTGAACATCTTGAGGAGTGACCGTTGCCCCACCATGGCACGTTAACAAGGTCTCCGGTTTTTTCTCCCTTACAGTATCAATGATATTCTGAACGAGATCCACCATGCCATCGAGAGAAGTCACTGTTTTCGACCCAATGGATCCCCCGCTCGTATTGCCACCATGTGCAATGATGTTATCACACCCCGCATCCACCATCTTTCGTGCCTCTTCGAGTGTTGCACAGAATGCTTTCGTGTAAAGGCCCTTTCGATGGGCCGTGGCGATCATTTGGACCTCCTTATCGTAGGTCAATCCCGTCTCCTCCAGGGTTCTCTTGAAGTTTCCATCGATGAGGGCAATGGTCGGACAGTTCAGCACTCCCGAAAAGCCGGCTGCGATGATCTCATCGAGAAAGGACTCCATGTCCCGGGTGGGATCTGTCCCGAGAAGGCCGGCCATAACCGGCGTGTTCTTGATGATAGGAATGATATCCCTCTTCCCGAGTTCCAGGGTGACGGCATTGGCGTCCGCAATTGAAAGATACCCTGCCATTGAAGAAAGGCCCGCCATCCGAAACCTTGCCAGAATATGGGTTGTGATCATGTCGGCACCACCGGCCTCCGCGAATTTAGCTGAGATTCCCGTCCCAGCAAATGCATCGAAGAGAGCTCGTCCCAGGTCGATTTCCGCCTTAAGCCTATCCATAATTTCCTGTCTTTCGAATCTTTTAACCATGGTGAATCCCCCCGTCATATGATTGTAGGGAAAGATAGAATAAGACTGCTCAAATATAACTACATGAACAGTCCATGTCAATAAACAATGTGTCCCCGAATGTTCAAAGGAAATAGGCAAATGCGTCCCCAACCATTTGAGATTTTCCAGTACAATAATGACGAATTTTTTCGAATTCTTTACTTGACAATAATTTATTTTCTCATTAGGATCGGGGTCGCGAAAACACTAGCGATCCCAAAGCTGAGGTCTTCTTTCCGGGCTAGACTACCGGTCACCTCGGCTCGGGTTCTCAATTGTCGAAACTTTCGCAAGGGAGGGCTATGTGATGGGCGCAACGGTGAATTTCTTATGGCCCGCCAGCCGGAGATGTTTGTAAAGCCTCGATTGTTTAAGAAGACAGCCGTCATATTTCTGGAATGGTTTACAAAGCTTTGGTGAATAAGATTCTTTTAACTTAAGGACAAGGAGGAATGCCGATGGCCTCAGATGAGAGAGTGCTTTTGACGGTAATCCTGCATCACGACCAGACAATGACGTTGGACGAGATCGCAGAACACCTTAAGATGACGGGTTTCTATCGTGATTTTCCACCAGAGGGGACCGAACTGGTTTCCTGGGTAGTGGCGATGTCCTATGGTTACATCATGCATCTGAGCGTTGAGCCTGCCAAGATACGCAACCTGAACCGATTCATGGAACAGAAGGCGTGGGGTGCATTCCAGTACGAGGTGTACCCGTCTTATGACTTCAAGGAAATCGCCGCCAAGTTAAAGAAGGACCACTCCTGACCAGATGGTCATCCGATAGGCATGGTGCAGGAAATCCGGGGGTCTACGCTTGTCCCTTTTCCGGCCTGATACAGGGGATTCATCGTACTCTTTCAGTTCGCGTTCTTTCAGGACCCTCCCGAAGAGCGATTCCCTGCTCAGATCAGGGTGTGGATTCACATCGGGTTGTGCGAATCCCGTAAAATGAAAGGAGGATTGTTACATGGGATACTATCACCGCTGGGAGGAGTTTCCCGAAAGAGAGGTTAGCTATTTGAAAGGGCTGCCGGAAGCATCCAAGCTTCTCATACGCATCATGAGCGGCGAAAAAATCATGCTGACAAAGATCAACGCCAAGAAAGGAGCACATGTACCAAACCATCACCATGAGGCGGAGCAAATGTTTCTGCTGTTCAAGGGAAAAATGCGAGTGACCAGTGCCAATGAAGCGCCCAGGAAGCTCTCACCGGGAGATATCTGGGTTCTTCCCTCAAATACTCCCCATAGTGTCGAGTATATTGAGGATACCGACGCCCTGGAGATTGTGAGTCCGATTCGCCTGGACAATTTCATCGGCTATACCGTCAGGCATACGTTCTTCGAGGACGAATGATTCCGGAATGAGACAGCGGCCGGGTCCCAGGTAGGTAAAGTCTATTTAGATCTCATCTATACGAAAGCCTTAAATACCGCTCTCCCAAAAAACGCAGCATTTCGGTTCTTTATCGGCCACCATATGAACGGGTCAGACTGCTCTCATCGAGAATCACACGAATTCTCTCCTGTTCGCCCTCTGGGGTAATACCGGCTTGTTTAAGAGCTATCCGGATCCTCTCCCGTTCACTGTCCTCAATAGGATGAAGAGGCGGGCGGACCACGGCCTGGCTGATTCGACCGAGAATCAGCAGGGCCTCCTTCATTCGATTGTGCATATCTAAAAACGGGGGGGCGTAAAATACTCTGACCAAAGGCTCTAAACGATCATTGACTTTCCTCGCGGCTTCTAGGTCACCTTTTCGTACATGGGAGAAGAGTTCAACCTGAAGATCGGCAACCACACTCCCCATTCCGGAGATGGCACCGTCAGCTCCAATAACGAAGCTGGCAAAAAGCGCCATAGTATATGTCGAAAGCACGGCTACGGGTCTTCCCGTTGCTCTTATCACGCGCAGGTTACGTTCATATGTTACGATGTCATTGCTCCAGTCCTTGTATGCCACGACCTGGGGAATCTCGGTCAATTTAACGAGGGTATCCGGATCATATCCGGTTCCTGAAGCGGGTGGATACTGAAAGACAACAATCGGGAGATCAACTGCCTCCGCTATGAGCGCGAAGTGACGATAAACCATCTCAGGGCGCAGTTGGGCACCCCACATGAAGAACGATGGCGGGAAGACGAGAATGCCGCTAGCTCCTTCCTCTTTCGCGTCTCTTGCCAGATCAATAGCTTCCAACGTGCTGTCCGTGTAGATTCCCGCAATGAGAGGAAGACGTGAGCCCACCTCGTCAAGCGCAATGGCCAATGTCGTTCTTCGTTCGTCCCTTGTGAGGGAAGAGACTTCGGCAGCATGCCCATTACAGACAACTCCGGTAACGCCGGGGACGCTCGCCAACCAGGCCAGGTGGCGCCGGTAGTCTGCCTCATGGATAGAATAATCCGGTTTGAATGGGAGAAGATTGGCGGGCATGATTCCTGAAAATTTCAGTTCATTTCTCATCTATTATCCCTCCTAACCTTTTAATCATTACGGTTTTTCAGCACTGTGGGTAATGATTACCGAGGGAGAATTTACTCCCCCCTTCAACTGGAACCATTCCTGTGGCTTGCTTACTCACTCTCTTGACAGTCGCGTTTTCACTAAATCTTAGTTCACGAATTATTTTACTGTCAATAGAAAGAATCTGTATACTCTTGCCGACACAACCCGATGCAAAAAAGGTTGACAAAGGGGGGAGGAAATATTAAGTGATTGCCTATTCGAGATTATGTTGGAATTTTAGCCATTGAGGGCTCATTAGATAAGTCATATAGAACGAAGGGAGGATTATGACATGGGAAAAGAGAGAGAAGAAAGAGCTGAATATTCGGCGATTGTGGATCGGAAGCCTGTAAAGCTTCCAGGCGGTGCCCGGTTGGGTGTCTGGTTTATCATCAATGTCGAGAGATGGGATATCAACGCTACCATGGCACGGGCGGTTCTTCCGACCCCACAGGGGGTAACCGTGATTCCCGATATTCCCAACTATAGCTGGTTTCAATATGGGCTGCGGGTGGGCTTTTGGCGGCTAAAAAAAGTCTTGGATAAGCATGGGGTGAGGGCAACCGTTAGCCTTAATGCTCCCGTGTGTAACCACTATCCAGAAATGGTTAGGGCAATGCTCCGCAGCGATTGGGAGATTCTGGCCCACGGATATGAGCAGCGGGCCATAAACCTCGAAAAGGATGAGCGCGATGTCATCCGGCGAACCATTCAGACGATCCGCGATTTCACCGGTAAGGCACCCCGAGGATGGATGGGTCCAGGTTTGAACGAAACCTTCGATACACCTGACATACTGGCAGAAGAAGGGATTGAGTACGTGGCCGATTGGGTAAATGACGACCAGCCATATCCATTGAACGTAAAGAGCGGCAGATTGATCGCTGTACCCTATACTGTCGAGCTCAACGATATTCCCATGTACCTCGCCCAGCACCATCGCTCGCCGGAAATCTACGAACGGTCTCGCGATGCTTTCGATACGCTTTATGAGGAGGGAGCGGAGAGTTCCCGAATAATGGGGATTGCTGTGCACCCATACATCTCAGGTGCGGCCCATCGAATCAAATACATAGACAAGATATTTGAGTACATGAAGGAACACGAAGGTGTACTCTTCATGACCGGGGAGGAGATTCTGGATTGGTACGATGACGTTGTCGCTAAGTCCTTCGGTTCATAAGTTCGATAACGAACATATTTACTCAGGACTTAGTGCTGAGTGAGCATTTGGTTAGGTCTTGCTCCGGAAAATACGTCATCATATTTGCGAATCGAAGCACTGAGGAGGTCGAGAAACCGTGAATTGATTGAACCCCGAATCCAACGGATGGTTATTCTTTGAGTTTGCGTTGGTGTCACGGAGGGGGTAAAGGTATGAGGTTTCCCCATAAAATAGGAGAATTGCCCGATACGATTTCCAATATCAAAGACATGGAATTGATCGATGCTGCTCGAAATCTACGAGATACCGGGAGGACAATCCTCAAGGGAGGTCACCTCATTGATCCCTTCTCAAAGATTGACAGGGTCCTTGATCTTGCCCTTAAGGATGGTCGAATTGATTCCATTAAGGAATCGATAAACCCTAAACCCGGTGATTCCTTTATCGATGTTCAAGGCTTCATGGTTGTCCCCGGTTTGGTCGATATCCACCTTCACATCCATGACCTCTTGACCTTCGATATCAGGACCGTTGAGGAGTCCGTCGTCCACGGTGTGACTACGGGCCTCACTCCGGGTGCCGCGAATTCCCTCAGGGCGCCCTCTTTTCTTGGGTCGGAATTGGACCGGGGAAGCCTCATGAATATTGGGTGCTATTTGGGAGCGTTGGGCATTCTGGGATTAAATACTACCCCGGAAGAGACGATAGCATACATGAGGGGGGAGATGCCCGAAGATGTGGCGCTTCAAAAGATTTCCAGAAGCCGGATTACCGTAAGGACGGCCCCCCTGGCCATCGGTATCAAAGATCATCAGGCCCATTTCATCCTTTCCGAGGAGAAGATGAAGACGATTGCGCATATCGCGGCAAAGAGCAATTTACTCTTGATGTCGCATGCACAGTGTCCCTCATACGCTCAGGAAATGGTCAAGTGGACGGAGGGGAATCATCTTCATCTGGGGCATACCGATGCAGTGGCGACGTCCGGGACAGAGGCATACGAGGGCGTTTTGGAACTGATCAAGGACAATGAGAACGTGACTGGCGAATTGACGACCACGCTCCTGAGGCGATCGAGGGGGGACAGGGATGGAATTATCATATCAGAAGAAGCCAAGGCACTTTCCCTTGAGGCCCTGAAAGGAGGAATAATCACCATTCTGATTTCAGACGGGCCCTCTCATTCGGTGAAGGGATTTGGCGATACAAAGGATAATATTCCCGCGATCATGGATCTCATCGAGGACGGGGTGCTCGATCCATTGAGTGCTTTTGCAACCATGACTACCAATCCCGCACGACTGATGGCAAAAGTAACCGGGAAAGATTGGTGGGTGAAAGACTTGGGGAGCCTCTGTGAGGGCACGAGAGCGGATATCGCGGTCGTCAATCCAATCGAGAAGGAAGTCGTATACACCTTTGTCAAAGGAGAGATGGTGGCATTTGAGGGGAGGGTGATCAGGAAGGGCTATGGAGCTGGCGGATGGGTTACCCGGTTCGGTATTATTCCACACATGGGGGTTGGCGAGCTTACGAGAATCAGATGGCAAACGTAAAGCGAAATGGGATGCTTATAGAAAGAGGGGGCGTTGAATGGAGAGAAGGATCCTCGTTATCGGAACGCTAGATACGAAGGCAAAGGAGCTTGTTTATCTCAAAGGGGACATAGAGGCCGAGGGAGTGAAAACCCTCTTGATGGATGTCAGCTGTAAGTCTGAGCAGTCCGAATTCCGTTCCGACGTTTCTTGCAGGACGGTAGCAAGGGAAACCGGGAAGGAGTTTGAGGAGATCGCCCAATTGGATAAGATTTCGGCTCTGAGACTGATGACTGAAGGAGCGATGAAAGTGGCCGAAAAAATGGTCGCGAAGGGGAAATTTCACGGGGTCATCGGATTGGGCGGGGCCAATGGCGCGGAAATGGCCTGCAGCGTGATGCGATTACTCCCCATCGGGTTTCCGAAGCTCATGGTAACCCCTGTGGCCTCGGGGAATGTTCGTCCCTATGTGGGGACCAAGGACATCATGATGGCGAACTCCATCGGCGATATCTCCCTCAACAGGATTACCAAGAGGATTATGAGTAATGCCGCCCGGGCAATTGCCAATATGGCAAAGGCGGGACCCCTTGAGGAAGAGGAGGTTAAGCCTCAGATCTGTATCTCCACCTTTGGTGTCACCCTTCCCTGTGTTGAAAGGGCAAAGGTCCTGTTGGAGGAAAAGGGTTTTGAGGTCATTGAACTTCACTCTTCGGGGACAGGGGGGATGGCCTTGGAAGAGCTCGTAAGGACAGGGGAGATGAGCGGCGTTCTGGATATCACCACCTCTGAACTCGTGGATGAGTTGGTCGGGGGTATGTACAGCGCTGGGCCTCATAGGATAGAGGCAGCCGGCTCCATGGGGATCCCCCAGGTTATCTCCCTGGGTGCGCTCGATTTTGGGAACTTCGGAGGAAAAGAGACCGTGCCGGAGAAATTCAGGGATAGGAATTTCTTTTTCTACACCCCCTCGATTACCCTGATGAGGACGAACGTGGAGGAGAATCGAATTTTGGGCAAAACCATAGCGGAGAAGGTAAATCGAAGTACTGGCCCTGCAGCCATCATTATCCCTAAGAAAGGCTTTTCTGCTTTAGATCGATCGGGGGGCCCAAAAATGACCACCATTGAGGGTTCGGTCTCAGGAGATTGGCACGACGAAGTGGTCAACTCGGCTCTGGTAGACTCGATCAAGGACCATCTGAATTCTTCAAAGGTGAACTTGGTGGAGGTTGATGCCCACATTAATGATCCGAAATTTGCGGAGATTGCCGTTAATCTCTTGATCAAAATGATGAAGAGTTGAAAGGGGTGAAAAGACCGACACAGGAAGTAGCCACAAAAAGTGACGTGGCGAATTCATGCGAAGCCCACTGACAGTTGAGCCGATATCAGGATTTATCGGGGGTATAACGCGTGATGCGTCCTTGGGGAGAAACCGGTATCGACGAATTATATCCCGAGGTATTGAGCCTTCACTTCCTCGTTTTGCCAGAGCTCACTGGGGGTTGATGAATAGACGATCGTTCCCTTGCTGAGGACATGGGTGTAATCGGCGACCTTTATGGCAAAGGGGAGGTTCTGCTCTACGAGAAGGGTGGAGAGACCACCTTCCTTGAGCTGTAAAATCGCATCCCCTATTGTGCGGACCAGGAGAGGTGCCAGGCCCTCTGTAGGCTCGTCCATGAGGAGAAGCTCCGGATTCGTCATGAGGGCTCGGGCGATGGCAAGCATTTGCTGTTCCCCGCCGCTTAACTCGTTACCCTTGTGGTGAGCGCGTTCTTTGAGGGGTGGAAAGAGGGAGAATATCTTCTCCTCGTTCCAAGTGCCAGCTCCCTGACCTCTTGCCCCGACCCTTAAATTTTCCAGCACGCTCAAGGAGGGAAATATGCGCCTCCCCTGGGGTACGAGCCCCAAGCTCATTTGTACTATCTTGTATGAAGGTTTATGAGTGATATCAATATCCTTGAACAAGATTTGGCCTTGCCGAGAAGGTGTGAAACCAACGATGGATCGTATCAGAGTTGTCTTTCCCATTCCGTTGCGCCCGAGAATAGCAACGACACTTCCCTTTTCAACTTCGAGGGAGATTCCCTGAAGGACATAGCTGTCTCCGTAGTAGGTGTGGATATCGAGGATTTTGAGCATGGTTATTCCATTCCCAGATAGATCTCTTGTACCGTTTTATTTGCCTTGATATCCTCCTTTGTTCCCGAGGCGATCAGACCCCCCTGGTGGAGGACCGTTATGTTTTCAGCGAACTCAAAGGCCACGTCCATGTCGTGCTCGATCAACAAAATGGTCATATCGCGATCGAGCTTCTTCAACATGGTGGTGAACGAAAGGGTTTCAGCAGGGGATAATCCTGCTGTAGGCTCATCCAAAAGTAAGAGGCGAGGTTGCCCAATTAAAGCGAGGCAGACCTCGATTTGACGCTGATCACCGTGGGAGAGGTTCTTGATGAGCACGTCTCGCTTTTCCCACAGTTCAACCTCTTCCAGGCGTGACTTCGATTTCTCGTAGAGATGGTTAAAGGAGGAAATGGGCAGATACATTACGTATTTCGTTCTTTCAAGCCCCTGGGCGGCCAAGAGGACGTTTTGGAGCACTGTCAGGTTTGGAAAGAGGTTGGTAATCTGAAACGTCCTCGCTATCCCGAGGGCAATTCTTTTGTGGGCAGGGATCCGGGTCACATCCTTTCCGAAATGGACGATCCTCCCCTCTGAGGGAGGAAACTCCCCACAGATGAGATTAAAAAGGGTCGTCTTCCCCGCACCATTCGGTCCAATAATTCCAAGCCTCTCCCCTGGTCTGACCTCGAGATCCACGTGATCGACTGCCCTCAGCCCGCCAAAATTCTTCGTGAGGTCCTGAAGAGCAAGACAAACCGTATCCACCCATTTCCTCCTTTAATTGATTAAATAATGTTTGTTCCCTTTACTTCTTTAACGGTGGATAGTCCCTCGAGTAGAGAGGCTGTTTCAAATACCAGTCCACATCGTAGGTCCAGAATTGGGAGACCTTCGGGTAGGTTTTGATGACGGTATTTTGGAGCTCGCCCCCAACCCTTTCCACCTTCCTGATGTAGATATTCTGGACGGGATTGCCGAACTTGTCGAGCTCGTAGGGGCCACGTGGGGCACCGGTCAATTTTAACGTTTTCAGCGCGTTCAAGAACTTTTCACTGTCTTCCACATCCCCCTTGATCTTCTTGGCGGCCTCGATGATCCACTTTCCACCGGTATAGGGCCCCTCGCCATAGTAAGATGCGGCCTTTCCGGCAAATTCCTTAAAGGCCTTGGCAAACTTTTTGTTCTCAGGCGTGTCTAAGGCCCCGCTGTAGTGAAGGGTTGTTATAGTGCCAATAGCCTCGTCCCCCATGGAGGGAAGGACACTTTCATCCGTGGTCGTTCCGCCACCGAGAAGGGCCATCTTATCCTTCAGCCCGTACTGCTTGTACTGCTTAACGAACTGGAGTGCCCCAGCGCCGAAGAAGAGGGCGAAGACCGCATCTGCGTCCTTACTGATTCGGCCCAAGAACGGCCCGTAGTCCATGGTTCCGACAGGGGTCCAGAGTTTTTGTATAATCCTTCCCCCTGCCTCTTCAAAGGTCCTCTGAAAGCCCCCAACGACCTCCCAACCGAAGGCATAATCATAGCCTATGGTAACGATCTTGCGGTGCTTAAGCTCTTTGTACGCATAATCCCCGAATGGATGAGAAGGCTGGCTGCTAGCCCATCCTGTGCGAACCATATACTTTCCCCGCTTCCTCTGGGTGAGGTCGTCAGAGGCCATAATAACATACATCGCGGGGATCTTTTTCGCATCCACATAGGGCATGAGGGCGTAACCTGTGGATGCCATAAGGCCTCCTATGAGGACATGAACACCGTCTTTTTCGACCAATTTTCTCACCTTGGTCAGCGCAACGGCGGGTTTGGCCTCCGTGTCCTCGGTAATCAACACAATTTTACGTCGACCAACTTTCCAACCTTGGTCGATAAGATACAATTGCATACCCGAGAGCATGTCCCTTCCCGTCTGAGCTGCATGCCCGGTCAGCGGTCCGATAAAGCCGATCTTTATCGGACCCTTCTTTGCCAAAGACGAAGTGGGCATGGCAGCGATGCCAATCACCAACGCTCCGATGATGGAGAACAGAATTATTTTCTTCATGATTGTTCCTCCTTTCTTCATTCTTCCTTGACCCAAGAAACATTGTGGATACGTTCTCGACACTATTCCTTATCACCCCCTTTCGCTAATCGTTTCACCAATTCCATGACGCCTCCAGGGGCGTACAGGATGGTGAGGATATAGATCGCTCCTATGATCAAGAGCCATCTATGGGTATAGGCGCTGAGGAAATTCTTCAGAAAAACGATAATTCCGGCCCCCAACGCGGGGCCAACCAGCGTACCGGGTCCTCCCATGATAACCATGAGGAAAGCCTCGAAGGAGGCGGTCAGTTCGGCATCCATGGGACTCACAAAACCGTTGTAATAGGCCCAGAGGATTCCCGAGATACCACTGAATGATCCAGCTACGACATATGCCAGGTATTTGTGAAGCCAGGTGTTGTACCCGAGAATGCGCATGCGCGATTCGCTTTCGCGGATTCCCATAAGGCTCTGGCCGAAAGGTGAACGGATGAAGATATATAAGAGAAAGAGGGCAACGAGGAAAACGATGAGGACAGCGTAATAAAAAACGATCGGATCATCGAGAGAGATCGGAATTCCAAGATCGGGTCTGGGGATACCGGCAATTCCGTTATCGCCCCCGGTCATGGTTACCCATCTAAAGGCGAGCCCCCAGATCACCATACCCAGTGCCAACGTTATCATGAGGAAGTAGACTCCCCCTGAATGTGCCACCAGCAGGCCGAAAATAGCGGCTATTGCGGCCGCAAGAAGGAAAGCGCTGAAAACACAACCAAGGAAGCCAACCTGATAGCGGGTAGTCAATATGGCTATCACATATGCCGACGCGCCGAAAAACGCGGCATGGCCAAAGGAAGGGACTCCCGTGTAGCCCATGAGAACATCCAGGCTCATTGCCATGATCCCGAATATGAGCATTTGCGTCAGAATGGTCAGCCAATAGGATGGGAGAACGGGGGCAAGAATCACCAGGAAGACGAAAGCTGCAATACCTCCCGATATCTTGAGCCTGGACTCCGTTATCATCCTCATATCCTGCATTTCCTTATTTTCTGCCGAAAAGACCCGTCGGTTTGATGGCGAGCACAATCGCCATGGGGAGAAAGAGCGTGAAGTAGGAAAGATCGGGAACCAGGGCTTTACCGAAGTTGTCGACCAATCCCACCAGGATACTCCCGACCGCTGCTCCCTTGAGGCTTCCCATTCCCCCCACGATCACGACGACGAAAGCCAGCGGTAAGATCTCGAAGTCGGCCCCGGCGAAAACCCCGAAAAAAGGGGCACCGATGACCCCGCCAAAGGCGGCCAGAAAGGCGCCAAGGCCGAACATCATCGCGGAGACCAAAGGCACATTGATACCGATCCCCCTTGCCATTTCATTGTCGTCCACCGTTGCCCGAAGCTTTGCCCCGAAGGAGGTCTTCTCGTTGAACACCCATAGTGCAATGGCGACTGCGATGGAGAGCGAGATGACAAACAATCGGTAATAAGGGAATATGATTTCCCCCATATGGAGGGAACCCTGAAGGAACTTCGGGGCAGGAAAGGTTAGGGGGTCTCCTCCCCAGATCAGTAGAGCGAGATCCCTGAAAATAAGCGCAAAGCCCATGGTCATCAAGACCTGCGGAAAGTGCTCGAAATATCTCCGAAGAAAGAAGCGCTGCATGGCGATTCCAATGATGGCGATGGCCAAAGCTGCCCCGAGGATGGACAGAAAGAAGCTCCCCGTTTTCCAAAATATGGAGAGCCCAATGTAGGACCCGAGCATATAGTAGGAGCCATGGGCGATGTTCACAATGTTCATGACCCCGAAAATGAGGGAAAGCCCGCTTGCCAAGAGGAAGAGGATAGCCGCGAAGGAAATACCGCTGAGGGTTTGAACGATAAAAAAATCCAAATCCATGATTGGTCGCCTTTCCGTACTAATGTGGAATTAGTTCTCGCCTTTCCGAGAGTATCGGAACTGCCGATACACACCCCCTGGCCCATCCAGCGCTCAGATTCTGTACTTTCGCCAGTAAGCTCTCATAAAGGCAAAAAACCTTTACCAATATCCAAATAGGTTGTCAAGGACAAAAAAAGGGAAAAAAGCAAAAAATGGCCTAACCTTCAAGTTATACCCTTATCCGTGGTTTCCTATCTGATCAGCCGTTAGTGGGAATACAAAAGACATATTTTCATCGGAAACGGGTGCTCTGGGCCGCAAACTCAGTAAACTCAAATCAAAAATTACTTGACAAGGAAAGAACAATCGGGGTATTAAATTATCCTCCTCTATACCGATAACGGCATGGACGTTATCTGCAGATTCCCGTATGACAATCGACTACTCCGGTAGGCAAGGTTTAGGAACAAACGTGGATGTGAATTCCTGTTATCGCCCTGGGAGTGTGCGGTATCTCGCATCCTAAGTGCTTCGATTCGCAAATACAAGGACGTATTTTCTGGAGCAGGATCTGAGCAAATGCTCACTCAGCACTAAGTCCTGAGTAAATATGTTCGTAACCGAACTTATGAACCGAAGGACTAAGGTACCATGAAAAAGGATCATTGCCTGCCGTGCTCTGGAGATCCCAACGGAATATGAAACGGTAAGAATCTAAGAGACTTTACGGAATCCGCGGTGTGGCAGCAATGGGGGAGGAGTTGATCCACGCAACTTCGATAACATCATTACAAAGGGAGAGGGAATTACGATGAATAAAGGAAACGGTGTAAAAGTGGCCCTAATCGGTATTGGGGGTTGGTCGACTGTTATTGCCGATGCGGCGAAAAGGAGCAAAAAGGTAGAATTGGTGACCTGCTTTACAAGGACTCCGGAGAAGCGAAAAGCATTCAGTAAGAAGTATGAGTGCGACGAGGGGAAGAGCTTCGAGGATATCATCAAAAGGGATGATGTTGACGGGGTACTTCTGACGACCCCCAACGCCATACATGCCGAACACGCGGTGCTGGCAGCCCAGCATGGGAAACACGTGTTCGTCGATAAACCCATCGCCAATACCATGGCCGACGGGAAAAAAATCGTCAAGGCTTGTGAAGAAGCTGGTGTGGTCCTGCTGGTTGGACATGACATGCGTCGGTTGGCGGGTAACCGAAAGGCAAAAGAGCTCATCGACGGAGGCGCGATTGGGGATCCTATTCAGGTTGAAGCCAACTTTTCTCATGCCTTGGGATTTGAGTTGACCCCGGATAAATTTCGGTGGCGCGGAGATGACTCGGGATGTCCCGCTGGCTCGCTCATGACCATGGGTATCCATCATGTCGATACGCTCAACCATTTTTTTGGCCCGATCAAGAGTGCCCTCGCCTACTTCAACAAGCTCTACATTCCGGCAGAGGTTGAAGACGTGACAGCGACGATTTTCGAATTCGAGTCGGGTGTTTTGGGCTACCTGGGCTCCAACTACGCTTCACCGAAGACTAACTGGATATATGCTTACGGTACCAAAGCCAATCTCTTGTGCATGCTCTCTCTGCCGGAAGTCCCCTTTGAAGAATACCTCAAGATCTGGCCGGTGGTGGATCGGTATACCAAACTCCTGCTCTTCGAAAAGGGCAAGGATGGTGCGCAAGATATACCCCTAGCCGAGAGGGATCCCATCTTGGAGGAAATCGATGAGTTTGCTGATTGCATTCAAACGGGAGCCCAACCGGAGACTGACGGACAGGGAGCTTTGGTTGCCCTTGCTTTGATTCGGGCCGCAATCGAATCGGCTCGAACAGGGAAACAGGCGAAGGTGGAGATCTAAAGAGAAATAGCAGGCTTCCTGAAATGAACAGTTTCTAGCTTTCCGATTATCCCATGATTTCCGAGAGGAGGATGGATTATGGTCAAAGACATTTCTTTTATTGGGAGAGCTCATGAATACGATGCTCGCAGGGTATTTTCTCAAACTGGTGCTGACTGGCAGGAAAGGGTTCATTTTGATCGGATGCGTCAGGATAGACTGAATCGAGCAAAGGAACAGATGGAAATCCACGATCTGGGTGCGCTGGTGGTCTATGACGGAGCCAACATTCGTTATTTGACCGGATCTTTCCAGGGAAACTGGAAGTACAACATCTTTATCCGCTACGCGGTCCTTCCCAGGGGAGGAGAGCCCGTTCTCTTTGAGACCGCTGGCTCTGACCTGGTATGTGCCAAAATGGATCTTCCCTGGATGGAAGGGCGAATCCGTCCGGCGATCACCTGGAAGTGGTCCGAGAGTGCCCAAGACTACATGGTGAACCGTATGGTCGATAGTGTCCTCGAGGTACTCCGTGAGCACAAGGTTGAGAAGGAGCGGGTTGGTATCGATTCCCTCGATATGTCCTCATTAAGCGCATTTCAGAGCAAAGGGGTGAATGTGGTGAATGCATGGCCGGCAATGTCGGCTGCCCGCGTAGTGAAAACCCCAGATGAGATTGAACTCCTGAAGCAGTCCGCTGCCATTGGCGATGCCGCTATGTATAAGGCCCGTTACGAATGGGCCAAACCGGGGATCACCGAACGGGAGCTTTCCGGGAAAATGTCCGAGTACATGTATTCCAAGGGATGCGAGATTGTCTACGAAATCATTGTCGCTTCCGGTGGGAACACCAGCCCTTACCGACGCTGGCCTACTGACAAGATCATTCGTCAGGGAGATCTGGTGATCATTGACAACAACACGGTAGGGCCCTCAGGCTATTTCGTGGACTACGTGCGCTGTTTCAAGGTGGAGGCCAAGCCCACTCCGAAGGAAAAGGATCTGTATAAGGAGTGCTATGATTCCCTTCAGGCTGGGATCGAGATGATGAAGCCCGGCAACACGACCAAGGACGTGGCTGAAAAGTTTCCAGTTTACGACGATGACAAGTACGGTACCGTCACCCTTCAACAGTTCGCCCATTCCATCGGCCTGACCCTCTATGAGGGGATGTGGATCTCCCGGGCCTACTCCCTTGAGTACCCCGTAGAGATCAAGCCCAACATGTATTTCGCCATCGAAACCTTTGCCGGACACCCTAATCTAGAGCAGACCGCCAGACTGGAGGAGGACATGCTGGTAACCGATACGGGTCACGAAATGTTCACGCGTTTCCCCTTCGAGGAGGATTTCCTGACCTAGTCCTACACCTCAACTCGACGAGATTTCTTCGAGAGGATTGGCTCCGGTTATTTTTCTTCCCCGAGGGATCAATGATCACGATCGGATTGCTCGTATGGAAACCAGTGGGTAAACGGGTTTTTTCAACGAACGGGGTGGTCCCTCCTTGGCTGTCATTGGTCGAAGAGGTTATTTGCGCCTTTGTGAAGTTCACTGAGGGGAATGCCCATCTTGACTTTTAAGGGATTTCTTTTCTTCAACGGGGTGCCAAATGAAAGGAGTATGCGGGAAGCTGCTCGAGATTGATTTGACCCAGGGAAAGACGAAGGATCTTTCCATACATGATGAGATGGTTGAGAAGTACCTGGGAGGAAGGGGATTGGGGGCGCGTTTGTTGTTCGATATGCTTCCGGCAAGGACAGATCCTCTTTCCCCGGAGAACGTGCTCATCTTCTTGACGGGGCCCCTTACCGGCACCGCGGCCCCTGGTTCGTCCAAATTCGTCGTTATCACCAAGTCACCCCTGACCCATGGGTGGTGCGACAGCTATTCCAGCGGGAGATTGTCGGTTGAGCTCAAGAAAGTGGGCTACGATGGGATGGTTGTTCGGGGGAAATCAAACTATCCGTGCTACCTGAAGATCGATGACGGGGGGGTCGAGATAAGGGAGGCAGGCTTGATTTGGGGAAGGGACAGCTTCGAGACCGAACGGATCCTCAAGGAGGCGGAGGGAAATCCCTCAGCGGGTGTCACTTCCATCGGTCCGGCTGGCGAGAACCTTTGCAAATTCGCCTGTATCAATTCCGATCTCTATCGACAAGCCGGAAGGGGAGGCGTCGGGGCCGTCATGGGCTCAAAGAACCTCAAAGCAATCGTGATCAAGGGAACGGGATTTGTTGAAACCCATGATCGCGGGAAAATAATTGGACTCAACAAAGAGTATGCCCGGCGGTCCCGGAATAGCAAGATGTCCCAATCCAGGATGAAATATGGAACTCCCCTCACCCTCAATTTCACCCACACGGGAGGAATCCTCCCCACGAAGAATTTTCAGTTCGGCACTTGGGAAAAGGCCCTGGACAGGATCGACGCCGAGGGAGTGCAGAGAAAGGTCATTTCCCATAAAGCCTGTGTTTTTTGCTTCACGCCGTGTAGCTTAATGACCCGAGTTTCCCACGGCAAATACCGTGGGAGCACGGTTGAGGGGCCGGAGTATGAAACGCTTTCCATGCTTGGATCCAACCTGCTGATTGATTCGCTCCCCGGAATTATCCAGGCCAATATACTGTGTGACAAGTTGGGATTGGATACGATATCAACGGGAAATGTCATCGGTTTCACCATGGAGTGTTTCGAAAGGGAATTGATTTCACCGACGGAGACCGAAGGGCTGGAGATTCGCTTCGGAGATAGCGAAGCGAGCCTTGCGGCAATCGAGATGATATCCACCCGGAAGGGTTTCGGGGACATACTCGCGGAGGGAGTAAGGAGAGCAGCAGAGCATATTGGAGGAGGTTCCGAACGATTTGCCATGCACGTGAAGGGCATGGAATTTCCAGGCTACGAGCCCAGGGGCGCCTTCGGTTCCGGCCTTTCGTATGCCGTGAGCCCGAGGGGGGCCTGTCACCGAAGGGCCTGGCCTCCTGCCAAGGAAATACTCGGGGACTATCCGCCTTACACGGCGGAGGGAAAAGGGGAAATGATAAAGGAATCATATGATGTGCGGTGCATTCTCCATTCACTCTTGGTTTGCGATATGCCGGGCAGTCAAATTCCCATACCTCTTGATGAGGGTTATTCCCAGTACTTTAGGGCCGCAACGGGAAAATCGTTATCCGTGGAAGATTTCCGGACGATTGCGGACAGAGTGGAGACATTGATAAGGATGTTTAATCTGAGGGAAGGGTTCACCAGAAAGGACGACACGTTGCCTTACAGAACGCTCTTTGAGCCTCTACCGGACGGTCCGGCCAAGGGACAGTGTATCGGTGAGGAGAATCTCAACCGTATGCTCGACGAATATTACGAAGCGAGGGGTTGGGATTTATCGGGAGTGCCAACCGAGGAAACCCTGAAGAAATATCAACTCTAAAAAAGGCTCGAGGATTTCTCAATCCAGATGAATGTCATCATCAATGTGATCGGCCCGGAAATCACTCTGAAACAGGAGATTTCCCTCGAACCGGTAACCCCGACCCTGAAGGACGTGATGAAGGACCTCGTGGAGCAAAAGGAGGGTCCATGGAGGCGCATCGTGAAGAATGATCTATCTCTGGCGGAAGGGTGTGTCGCCCTCCTGAACGGGAGAAATATCATGTCCCTTGAAGGGTTTGAAACGAAGGTACATGAGGGGGATGAGATTACCTTTACGGTCCTGTTGGCGGGTGGTTAGCTCCCTCGATCCCATGTAATTGGCGTAGCATACTCCACTTCTCCAGCGGATAACGCTCAGGGAAACTCGTGGTCGCTGGGAAACCAGGAATTCTCCTATTGATCTCCCTTGGAAAGTGGAAGCGAGGAAGGGTGAAAAGATGAGAGCGATGGTTTTATACGAGCTAGGAGGTCCGGTAGTCCTCGAAGAGGTCGATAAACCCCGTATCGGTCCATCCGATGCACTGGTTCGCGTCAGGGCGACGGGCGTGGGATTGACGGTTGTCATCATGATAGGCACCCCAGGGCGGGTTACCAGTTATCCGAGAATATTGGGCCATGAAGTAGCGGGTGAAGTGGTTGAGGTGGGGAGTGAGGTCCAAAACGTTAGGAATGGGGACAGGGTTGCCTGTCATTTTTACCTGACCTGCAAAGCTTGCAGATTCTGTAGAAGTGGAAGGGAGACGCTCTGTGAGAATTTCGCGGGGAACGTAGGTATGGCCTGCGACGGAGGCTATGCGGAATACATGAAGATTCCCGCGCTCAATCTCTGTCTGCTCCCCGAGGAGATCCCCTTTGTCGAGGCTTCCATTATCTCGGATGCGGTTGCTACCCCTTTCCATGCATGCACGAAAGAGGCACAAGTCAGGCCCGGCGATGACGTCTTGATCATCGGAGCCGGAGGAGGCGTCGGAATCCATGCGGTGCAAATGGCAAAACTGTGTGGGGGACGAGTACTGGCGGCAGATCTATCCATGGAAAAGCTCGAAATGGTAAAGGAATTGGGTGCCGACGAAATCATTCATGGCAAAGGGGGCAATTTGTCGAAAGAAGCCAAGCGGTTAACGGACGGGAAGGGAGTGGATGCAGTCCTGGATTTCGTGGCGTCTTCTCAAACACTGGAAGCCGGTTTTGAGAGCTTGGGCACAGCAGGGAGACTCGTCATCTTGGGGTATCGTCCTCCCGCGGTCTTTAAGGTACAGCCTACTTTTAAGGTTGACCCCTTAGTCGTTTTACATAAGGGGATCGAAATCCATGGATCTCGATATGTTTCCATGGCCGAACTGATCAAGGCGGTGGAACTCGTAAAACAGGGAAAAATCAAACCCATCGTTACCCAAACCTTTCCCCTGGAAGAAGCCGAAAAGGTCCACCGGTTGTTGGAGGAAAATAGAATCACGGGCAGGGCCGCGCTGGTCATTTAGAATCCCTTAGAAAAAAAAGTGATGAGACACCTTCTCCGACGTATCCATTTACGTATTGGATTTTTCTGAGTCTTCGGCTAACACCATATCCACCAGCTGAATCGGATGGAGAACCTGTATCTGGTCCGTCTCATCCATGTTCCCGCCGATGGTCACACGGCATCCAGGACATCCCGTCACCAGAATGGAAGCCCCTGTTTCGCGAATGTGTTTTATCTTCTCATCAGTAATTCCCTTGGAAACCTCTGGGTAATCGAACTGGAAAGATCCGCCTCCGCCGCAGCAGGTATCCGCTTCTTCCATCTCCACGTATTCGACCTGGCGCAATGCCTTCAGTATTTTTCTCGGGGCATCACGCACGCCCTGAGCACGAATCAAATGGCAGGGGTCGTGGTAGGTTACCCGAATTCTCTTCCCCGCCCCATTTTCACGGAACGGCAACAGATGTATTCTATCCGCGATATACTCCTGGATATCATAGGTTTTTTCCTTCAAAAGCTCTGCCCCTTTGGTATCCTTGCCTTTTTTCTCGAGCAGGGAAATATATTCCTTCTTGAAGGCGGCTCCGCAGGTGGCACAGTCAACTAAAACAGCATCGATATCTTCTCGGGCGAGCACTGCAATATTCTTCTCAACATTCTTCAGGGGAAGTTCTTCCTCGCCGGAAAGGATCATTGAGATGCCGCAGCAATCCTGGCTGGATGGAATCTCTATCGCTCGTTGCATTTTTTTCAGGACATTCACCACCGCCTGCCCCACGTCCTCTCCAAAATAATTCGTAAAGCACCCCGTGAAATAGAAGACTCGCTCTTTGACCTCTCCTTCGGGGAGGATGACGCCATCAAATCGATCCCTGAAGGGCTTTGAATTCAAGGTAGGAAGTCTACCGACCGGTATATTCCCGACTCGCATTCCCTTTGCAAATTTCCCCAACACCCAGTTGCGCCCAAGTTTTGCGAATACCGACGAAGAATGGAGCAGTTTTTCATTACTCAGCAACAAATAGAGCAGCCGTTTTTTCCACCCGACCCCATACTGCCGTACTAATTGAGAACGCAAGTCCGCAAAGACCTTGTCATGCTGGACCCCACTGGGGCAGTTCACCATACAGGTCTCACAGAGAAGACAGGTCAGGAGTATCTCTTTGAACCGTTTTGAGAGGTCCAGGTTCCCCTCGAAAAAGTGTTTGGCCAACTGCACCTTTCCACGAGGGCTCGCTTCCTCCATGAGAAGCTGCTGGTAAACGGGGCAAGTGGAGATGCAAAGTCCGCACTTATTGCAGCGATAAGCTATGTCTTGTGTTTCCTGTGAGGCCATCACACGACTCCAAGCGGCTCTATTGTATTTGGACTACCTTGTCCGGATTCAAGATATTGTGCGGATCAAACGCCTTCTTGATATTCCTTGTGATCTCCATCGCGGCTTCCCCCAGTTCAAGGGGAAGGATTTCTCGTTTGGCAATTCCAATTCCGTGTTCCCCGGTTAAGGTTCCGCCCAGTTCGACCGCCTTGACGGAGATTTCGTCGATGGCCTTTTCAACCCGTTTCATCTCTTCTTTATCGCGGATATCCGTCAGTATCTGAGGATGCAGATTGCCGTCTCCTGCATGGGCCACAATGGGGATCAACAGGTTATGTTTCTTGGCGATCTTCGCCACTTCGCGAAACATCTTTACCAACTTCCCAACCGGAACCGTACAATCCTCGGCGATGGCCGTGGGCCTTAACCTGGCTTCGGCACCATAAGCCGAACGCCGAGCCTTCCATATCTCATCATTTTCTTCAACGGTCTTAGCAACCTTCACCTCAATGGCCCCCAGCTCCTGACACAGTTTATTGAGTTGTTCCGCCTGCGCCTCCACTGCAACCTCAGGGCCGTCGACCTCAATGAGCAACAGGGCCTCAGCCTCTTTGGGGAGACCAATATGGGTATAATCTTCGATGATGTTGATGAATACGTTGTCCAACAGTTCGAGGGCAACGGGAAGAATGCCCAAATCGACGACTTTGACAACGGTCTTTCCGGCATCCTCCAGGTCCTTATAGGCAACCTGCAGAGTTCTCCTCGTCTCAGGTAAGGGGAGCAGCTTCACGGTCATCGCGGTAATTAATCCCAAAGTCCCCTCTGACCCGCAGAATAATTGGGTTAGATTGTACCCCGTGACGTTCTTGATGGTTAAACTCCCGGTGCGTATTACTTGACCGGAAGCGAGGACAACCTCAAGACTAAGCAGATAGTCTTTCATCACCCCATATTTGACTGCTCTGGGTCCCCCGGCATTTTCCGCAACATTTCCTCCCATGGTAGAGATGGCCATGCTGGCAGGGTCCGGAGGAAAGAAGAGGCCTTGCTTCGCGAGCTCTTTTTGGAATTCCATGTTGATCAAGCCGGGCTGGACGGTAGCTAATCGATTCTCCTTGTCGATCTTGAGGATTTTGTTCATCTTCGTGAAGACGAGAACGATCCCACCCCGAGTTGGGACTGATCCACCCGTGAGGTTGGTGCCACTTCCCCGGGCCGTAACTGGGATCTTTTCCCTTGAGGCCACTGCCACAATCTTTGAAACTTCCTCTGTAGTGATTGGAAAGACCACCGCCTCCGGTTGCCCTTCAACCATAAATGCGTCGTAAGAATAGCTGACAAGATCTTCCTTTTGGTCGAAATATCTGTCCTTTCCCACAATTGTCACGAGTTCATCTTTTATGGTCTCACTCAGCATCTTTCTCCTCCAGTTGACCATTAAGGGGAAAAAATACATTCCAACCTGTGCGGATTAAGTATATAAAAACTGACCTTTTCAATTCAAGGTAAAAGTGGATTTCCCAGTTTCGATGTTACGAGCCATCATCATAATCTGAAAAAATTCTTGTCCTCGAGAAAAATCTTTCCTTGACATATTTTAGGGTTATGTTCTAAGAAACATTCAAAAAGATTTGGCGAATCAGTCAGGTATGAAAGGGGTTTATAGGAGGAGAATAGGCTTATTGACTTTTCACCCTTCGGGCGTTGGTGAGCGCCGAGATCGATCACCCGTCTTAAGTGGGCTTGGAAAAAGGAGGTATGGGAGAAATGGCAAAAAGAAGGAGTTACGCCTTTTGGGAGATGTCCTTTGTGGAGGTTCAGGAAATTCTGAAGGAAACCGATGTGGTGATGGTTCCCATTGGTAGCTGTGAGAAGCACGGAGCCCACATTCCCTTGGCCACGGATTCCATCGTCACCATAGTCGTGGTTGAGCGGACGGCCAAGGTTGCAAGGGTTCCTTACACCCCTCTCATCCCCATTGGGTATTCGCCCCATCACATGGGCGAGGTCGGCCAGGGGGTGGGGACTCTCAGTTTTTCCGGTGAGACGCTGAGACGGATCATATACGAAATAGGAAAATGCCTGGTCTTCCATGGATTCAATAAGATCATCTATGTGAGCCAGCATGGCTCCAATTCCAAGGTGGTGGATGAGGTTTTGCGGAGGCTGCGATACGAAACGGGCTGTTTTACCGCGTGGTATAAAACGCCGACTGAACGTCAAACGACCGTTTTGGAGGACCTTCTTGAGGAGAAGATCGCATGGCATTCAGGGGAAATGGAGACGGCTCAGATGCTGGCTTACGACGAGTCAGTGGTGGATATGAGCGTGGCCATCAAGGATACCGCCCATGCACCGAAGCTCCTGGGGCCGAAATTCATGAAGACCGATGGGGTGCCGACCGTCTCATTCCAAGGCTCGGAAAATATCTGGGTGCCCATGGAACATCACGAATATGCCGATCAGGCGACCATTGGGGACCCCTTTCTCGGGAGCAAAGAAAAGGGCAAAAAGATCTACGACCGTATCGTGAAACATCTCGCCGATTTCCTGGAGGAGGTCAAGAAGATTAAAGTCGAGATTAAAAGCCGGGATTATGACTTCAGGGCGTGGTAA
>JABAOH010020466.1_pt1 | contig 35068 bp, 25 predicted proteins | sample 7062181 | NCBI WGS metagenome assembly JABAOH01 (sample SAMN14538630, study PRJNA623070) | marine sediment metagenome | biome: marine biome [ENVO:00000428]; feature: marine pelagic biome [ENVO:01000023]; material: deep marine sediment [ENVO:00002113]; isolation source: pool of 5 deep marine... | reverse complement strand
TGCGGGGGGTCCAGGGGGGCGGTTTTCTCGAAAAGAGCCCCCCTGGCCGCCGGAGGCAAAAATCATGGCAGCCTGGAGCTAGTAACCTGCGGAAACGCCATTAAGCGACAGGGGTACACCGCCTTTAAGTTTCCCGGTTTCCGGGTCGATTTTGATCCCTACCCAGCCACCCATTTGCAGCCACTGCATTTCCGCTGGGAGGACCTTTATTTCCTGGCCCATGGCCCGTACTGCTTCGAGGATTTCTTCTGCAAATTGGCCTTCTCCCACCGTCTGTTTGTTATATTCGGAGGGATGCAGTGCCGCGGAAAAGAAGTAAGGCATCTCTACTGCTTGCTGCGGGTCCATATTATAATCCAGGGCATTGACGACACACTGGAGTGTGGCGATATGAATAGACCCTATACAGCTTGCGGCTAAAAAAGGCTTGCCTTTTTTTAAGACAATGACCGGGTGGGTGGAATCGGGAAGCCGGGCTCCCGGACCCACCTCAGCTATAAACTCCTGCATTGATGAACCGGTATCGGCAGCAGACACTCCGTCCACCATGAGCCCAAACCCATAATAATTACTGTTAATCGAATGGAGAATCGCTGCCATATTTCCCTCTGCATCTATGGCCACCACACAATCGGAATGTCCGGAGTTTTTCGCGGCATCGACTTTCTTTTTCCTGGTCTTCTCGACATCTTCGAGGACTGCTTCATCAAACGGTGAAGCCTCCTTCAGGCTTAAGTAAACGTCCTGCTGGAACTCCCTCCAGGAAGGTTCCTGCATCTTCTTCCAGATCGATTGGGCTGTTTGTTTGCTTATCAAGGACTGGCGTGTAAAATCATCGGTGCCGAAGTGTTTGCTGAAAATCTCGTGGAGGTCTCTATATCGCAGCCCGGGATAAAAACACAATTCAGTCACCCGGCTGATCTGGATGAATTGGTATAATGCCCTGGCAGACCGGGTGTAATGGCCGTACTGCCTCAAGTCGGCTAGTTCCAGTAAGTTAAATGCCCCAATCAAGGAGGCGCCGGCAAGCCCGGGCCCACCCAGGGAAAAAATATCATATTCCCGGTACGTGGTATGAGCGGGTTCCGACCATATAACCTTGTAGTCTTCAAGGTCTTTCAGGTTCATCTTGCCCCCTTGCTTGCGCACAGCCCGGACAAACTTTTTTGCCCATTCTCCCCGGTACATATAATCTGCTCCTTCTTTGCTCACTCTCCTCAGTGTTTCAGCCAGCCGGGGTTGTTTTAACAGGTCTCCTTCCTTGACCAGTTCTCCATTCTCCCTGGTAAAGATATTTTTTGTTTCGGGGAAACGGGCAATTTCTTTTTCACGGCTTTTAATTCTCACCGCCAGGGCTTTGTCGATAATAAACCCCTTTTCCGCAAAGTAGATGGCAGGTTCGGAAAGTGCGGCGAAGGGGAGTTTGCCGAACCGCTGGTGAGCGGCCTGGACCCCGGCCATAAACCCGGGCACCAGGACCTGCCTGCCGCTGGGAGTCCCTGAAACTGGGATAGACATGGGGTCGGTTTCCTCCTTTACCGTGTTCCATCCCGCATGCAGCGAATGGGTTTTACAGTTTTTCGCATCGTAATACACCATAAACATAACACCGGCATAGCTGACATTGGAGCCGGCCAGCAGGCAAACCTGGGTAAGAGATGTAGTCAAGGCAGCATCTGCCGCACTCCCTCCCTTTTTGAGCGCCTCCACTCCGGCACGGATGGCCAATGGACCGAAGGCACCCGCCACCATTCCTTTACCGGCCTCGACAGGGGGCTTAGGAACATTGGTAACCAGGTTCAACCGCGCATATTTTTCCAGCTCACCTTCAGGCCAACCAGCGGGTGATAGGTCCGGGTAACCGGCTGATTTCTTAGAACATCCCCAGGGTAAAAATAGCAAATAGATGATTATTACTAAAGAAAGGAAAGATTTTGTTTTCATTTCGCACCTCCTTCAGGGGTACATTCCCGTTAAAACAGCATTATACCATAGAAATATAAGGCAAGACAGTCACACGGTGCGAGCTTTTTATATTTTTAAAGATTTGGTATTTTATATTTCTGGGCGAACTTCTGGGCCAATTCGTTGTCTACGACATACATACACACATCCCTTGCACCTTTGGCCGTATAGTCGTACTTTTTCATCAAATTGTTAATCAAAAACGTCACATCCTCGCGAATCCTGCTGTCGTAGGTTTTAAAAGATTCACTATCGTAATCTTTAATGGCCCGCCTGAAATTTTCATTCTCCAGGAATGGGTCCAGGACCTTTTGTTTCAGGTTGTGTATGTATTTTTCCATCAAAGCATAGAATAGGTCGGTCTTGGTAATATCCCGGCCCTCCACCAGGATTTCCTGGGTCAATGTGTCGGACGTATATTCTCTTTGGGTTTCCTGGCGAAAATCTTCTCGTGTTTCATAACTGGCGTATACTCCCAGGAGGTAGGTTTCAATGCGTTTAAAAAACTCCTCGTCAACGGTAAAGCGTCTGCCGGTATAGACACAGCGGACGGTGTCGCCCGGTTCAAAGTTAATGGCATACAGGTAATCCTGGATATCGGCTGAGATTTGCTCCTCGTTATAGTAATACAACGCTTCTTTAACCTCCTGGAGCACATTGTAGTCGTACATGCGGCATAACGAATCCAGGAAACCTTCCGGGATATGACCGGGATGCTCCTTGTTTTTTTTCTCGAAGAAGGATTTCACCATCGACATATTGATGAGTTTATCTTCGCTGGCATAGGAGCTGTAAAACTCGTTAAAGATTTTGATGGAATCCCTGCCGGAAAAACCCTGGTGTCCTTCGGACTCTCCTTCAGCAAGAATCCTTTTTCGTCGTTTGGAGGTGAATCTTTTTACATCATCCTCAGAAAGCCAGGAAGGGATATGACCGGTGTACATTTCCATTTTCAACAAAAGCAGGTCTTTATCACAGTAAAGTTCGTATTTTTGGGGATCATCGATCCACTCCAACAACGCTTCGGATTTTTGATTTAACCGCGAGGCAATAATTACCCGGGCAAAATTATGAAGCACTTTGGGAAGGAAATTAGCATCGATGTGTTTTCCGAACACATTCCGGTAAATCTCTACCTCTGTGCGGATATCCAGGACATAAGGAATTTTAATGTACTCGATACGATCCATAAAGGAATGGATATTTTCGATATTTTTTTTGTCTTCAGGATTCATCACTGCCAGGAAAAGGGAATTGACATTTTCTTCGATGTGTTCGACTTTGTGAACGCCTTCACTGATAATGTTGTGAAGTTCGATCAACCGGTCTTTGTTGTGGGTTTTGATATCCATCAATGCGTAAATACCGTTATTGGTACGGGCGTAATTGGAAAAAATAAACCGGACCCGGTTACTGTCCTTTAACAGGGTGTCCAGCCGGTGCTGCAGCATTTCATTGGTCAAGACATTCTGACGCAGCGGTTTATCACCGGGGTTGAACACACTAATCCCTTGCCCCAGCCTGCGGTCAAAGACGTAGGGACCGGCACAAAGCATGTCAAAAACCTTTGACGGATCATCCAGCTTCCCCAGCAGCGCTTTGTAAATAGACGCGCAAATGGTACAGGGATTGTCCCGGAATACCCATTCGTACTCCTTGGCAGTAAAGAGCTTATATTTAAACTTATCGTTTTTAAACAGGTTATCCAAAAATTCGCGGCGGTAGGATTTGGAGATCATTAAAATGGGATTGTCATGGCTGGGGCAGGGAATTTCAACGTATTCTTCGGTTTCGTGGATGATGGCCGGCTTACCCAAAACCATGCGATTTTCCGGGTGGTCATTATTGAATCCCGGGGCATATCGTTCAACAATAGGAATGGCTTCATTTTCAATGAAGCCGCCCAGTGCTTCCCGGTTTAAACGCCAGACCGCTTCATAACGGCCGCCTTCTTTGGTATTGGCATAGGTTTCGAATTTCATCAATAAGTTATTGAGAAATGTACTCTTGCCGCATCCGGGGGGACCTTCAAAGATGTAGATTTTATTTTGTTGGGCCCCCTGGCGCAGCGCTTTGCTCAAGGCCACCAGCCGGTTGGCAAACAACCGGTCTGCAAAAAAAGGCCGGTCCGCATCCTCTACAAACAGATGATAACAATCATAATATACAAATCCCACCGACTCCGGGTCATCCGGGTACTCGTCAAAACCTTCCCCAACATACGCCTTGATCATGTCATGAAATACCTGGAACACATTGCGAATAATGGCCTCCGGGTTCCGGGACAAACACTCCAGGAACTTCTTAAAGGGAATGGGCCTCAACTGACGGTGGGCTTCGACTTTCTCGGTTAAGTCTTCAACGGTTTTTTCCAATGTTTCTTTATCTATCTCAACAATATTTTCCATTGTTTCCATGGTTGCAGCTCTCTTATTTTATTTTTTCTAGGCGTTTTTTTTAGAAATTTTTTTATTCTCCATTGTATACACGACACGGCGCTCCTGGACTTCCTTTTTTCCCATTACCCTTCTTTCCACTAATTCTGTGGTTTCCAGTTTAACCGGTTCTCCCCAGAGATACTCAATGCCCATCATGGTATTGGGGATAAAATCTTTGTATAAGGGTTTTCCCTCAAACCGGTGGTTCAGGTAGAGAACACCATTGGTGCTTTTTTCCCTGTCCACTTCGATATGGGGTGGATGGTAAAGGGAATCCAGTACCATCTGGCGATAATCTTCGGCTTTGCGGCTTTTGACGTAGTACTCCCATACCAGGCGCTGGCGATTCAACCGTTTACCCACCACAAAGAGATTGTAACGATCGACAAAATCCTGGTCCAGGAAGGTGTTGACCAGCAGAAAATCACTGAAATTATCCCGCAGATGAAAGATAAACTCTTTTCCTTTACCGGTTTTGGCGTCGTATTCGCTGCGTTCCCTGGCATTTTTAATACGCTGGAATTGGTACGTCAATTTGCCTTTATCCGCCAATTCTTCCACATACTGGAACAATTTCATCCCCAGGGCATAGGGGTTAAGCCCCACCCGGGGCATGGTGGTCACCCCGGCATTAACACGGGCATATTCCACCTCGTGACCCAGGATTCGTTCGTCTGCCAAAAATAAACGCTCATGCCAGTAACTGGCCCAACCTTCATTCATGATCTTGGTGCGAACCTGCGGCTGGAAAAACAACGAGGTACCCCGTACCACCTGGACCACCGATTTCATCCACTGGTTCTCCTCTTTATCCAGGAATTCGGAATTTTCCAATATATACTGGACCACATCTATTTTTTTGCCGGGTCTCTTTTCATCCAGGTGTTTTTCAAAAAGGTTTTCAAACTCCGGGTGCTTTTGAATAATTTCAGCGAAAAATGCATCTTCCACCTGGTCACCATACTCTTTGCTCATCCGGTTATACCGTTCAACCTCTTTGACGTATTTGTGGGTACTGACTTTCTTTACTAATTGCAGAAACACATCAAAATAGTAATCCAGGCGTTTCCGGTACTTATCCGGGGTGGAAGTATCGATTTCCGAAAGGGTGTCGTAATATCCCACCAGGTTATCCATACCCCGGGCAAACTCGATTACATAATCCACCCATCGTCCTTTCTCAGAACGGAGCTTGGCAATCATGCGCTTGTCCGACAGGGCTTTGCCGGCAAAATCATAATCCCAGGTGTGACTGAAATAGGAGTTATTCTGGAAAAAATCAATATGCCCGATCACGTGATAAAAGATCATGACATTCAACCAATCCGGGTTATTGTCGTTGTAAAAAGAAACGGCAGGACGGGTGTTGATAACCGTCTCATACGGGTTACCAGGATACAGTTCATATTTCCCTTTTTCTTTCAGCACCTCCACATCATGGACCCAGTAATCGTAGAGGGTGGGAATCATGACCTTGGGTGATAACTCCAGCAAATCTCTATTGGTAACAATGTATTCCAGGGTTTCATCGTGAAAACTCAACCCTGCTTCCCTGGCCCGCCGTTTACACTCCTCCATGATGGTCTTTGTATGTTGATCAATCAATTCCATTATTCTTTAATGCTCCTTTCACCGTTCATAATGAACAATTAACAATTCATCATTCATCATTCATCATTCAGATATAAGCGTTTTTATCCCTTCGATGATGCGGGGTTCATCGGCATCTTCTGTCATGGCATCCATGCGAATTTCCGCTTTCCTTTGTTCCAGGATCCCAGATCGTTTGAGGTAGCGTTCCATGTCAGTATCCCTGGCAGCGCTGTAGGCGTTGCGGGCAATGGTAATGCCCACACGGTTGGAATAGGTGAGCGACCGCTCAATTTCCGGGATGGTTTCCCTGCCGGTGGTATCCCAGTCGTCCCCGTCTGTGCCGTGAAACACATAGATATTGTAATCTCTAGTCAGGCTCTCTTTTTCCACGATTTCATTTACCAGCCGAAACGCAGAGGCCACCTTGGTACCGCCGGCTACTTTGGAGCTGTAATAAGTAAAAAAGTCCGGAACTTCTTTGGCTTCGGTGTCATGCACGATAAACCGCGACTCCACCTGGTGGGCATATTGGTAGAGCAGCCAACTGTAAATCAAGATATGCTGGGACACCACAACTTCTGTGGGTTTTCCCGACATGGAGCCGGAATAGTCTCTCATAAAAAAGACCACAGCCTGGGATTCATAATCCTTTTCTTTGGAGAGAACGCGATAGATTTTATCATCCGGTGCAATTAAGAACCGGGTGGGATCGATATTACTGGGATCCGGGAGATTGCCCAGGCTAATATTGGTTTCTACCAGTTTACGCAGGGTGGCTTTCTTATCCAAGATTTGTCCGAATCCCTGGTGACGATCGGTCAGTTCATAGGTATAGCGACTGAGGGCCCGTTTTTTCCCTTTGTCTTTGAGGTTGGGCAGTTCAAACTTTTCTGTTAAAATTTTACCCAGGTCATAGGCGCTGGACTCGATTTCATGGGGTGCGCTGTCGCCTTCTCCGGCACCACCGGCACCTGCTTCACCCTCCTGCTCTACCGGCTGTTCACCGATGACTTCGCCTTCTTCGCCTTCACCCGACCCACCGGATGGCCGCCCCTCACCCGACTCCTCATCAGTGGGGGTGTGATGAATAAACTTCTCTTCCACGGTGGTAGGGACCACAACAATTTTATCTTTGCCCCCTTTGCCCGGTTTGATCAACTTTCCTACTCGTATTTTCCTGGGAAACCCGTCTTTTTCCCTATTTTTGTCCCGGTCCAGCAGTTCATCCATAGAACGCAATTGCGTGGTATAGGGCCAGTAAAGGGCCTGTATCTCCGGGAAACCCTGGAGTACCACCAGGTCATGATAATCATATACACCGGGAATACGAGGCTCGGAGGGAGGGACTTCATGATAGTCAGGGCTTTTCAATTCCCGTTTTATTTTCTCTTCTTCTTCAGGCGTCAATCCCTTTTTTTTCAATTCTTCATATAATTTTAAAGCGTCTGAATTCATGGTTTTTCTACCTACGTTTGTTTCAAGACTGTGCTCGAAACAAAAACAACCTGCGTTGGAACATGCAATATGTAAAACATGTTGGCTTAATACCGCATTGTAAATGCTTACCGCACTGTAAGTGCCTTACTTCTCATCCGTCTGTGTACAGAAATACTCGATGGTTTTCTGGGCACAGGTCCTGCAATAATTGAGCTTGTTAAGCATGGTATCAATCATACGGTCATAGAGTTTCTGGTTCTCTTCGTTGGTGCGATTGGCCAGGGCACCAATAAGACTCCCGGAACCGGCGATATCGGATTTCAATCGTACATCTGTCACTGCTTTAACCAGTTCCAGGTTATCCATGAAGTCGTAATTGGGATCAGTAGAGATTTTTTGGCCGTAGATTTTACGGATGGAAGTGCGGAAGTTTTCGCGCTGTTCATGGGTTTTAAGGCCCAACCGTTCTTCTACGCTGTTGATGTATTTTTCATCGATTTTTAATGCTCTCAGTTCCCCGCTCTGGGGGTCTTTGTATTTCCACATTTTGTCCGGTCCCAGGTTCTCCGCATCGATACCGATAATCATATTGACATAATTCATCACGTCTTTGCGGATGGCATAGGGTTCATCCATATAAGCGTTAAACATTTCGGTCATGATGCGTTCCCTGTAGAGGCCTTTAGCGATTTTCAAGTCTTCCAGGTATTTAGCCCGGTCGTTGGCATCGGTGACATAGTCCAGGACAATCCGTTCCAGGGCTTTGTAAGTATCGTAAGCAAACATGCATTTACCTTCGTTGGTTTCAGAGCTTTCCACCAACAACTGGATGGCCCGGCCCAGGTTTCGCTGCCCCAGACCTTTCTGGCCGAAGCGTTTGGTGATATCCGGTTCCTGGTTCAGGGTATCGATCACCTCAGCCAGCGTTTTTATACTTTTTTCACCAGCCACCTCTCCGGCTGCCAGTTTCATGGTTTCAATCGGGGTCAGCTTCTCGGATTTAGGCAGCCGTGTTAACACCACCGCCGCAGAAGCCGCATAATTCAAATTGGGATCCTCGTGCAGTTCTTCTTTACTAAAGGTGGTCTTGGCCTCGCTGCCAATGGCATAATCGGTTAAGTCTACTTGCAAACGATAGTTGGTGTTGTGGGAGACATAGGTCACCCGGCAGCGGTCAACAATAGGTGCTTCTTCTTTTTCATCCAGGAAGCGGTTAAATTCAGAGTTATTGCTGGTGGCAATGATCAAGGTATCGATGGGCCATTTGAATCCGTCGATTTCGATCACCCGGTTCTGGATAACCCCCAGGTAGACCTGGACCAGGTCTTTTTTATTTTTGAAAATCTCATCGCAGAAATGGATACCACTGCCGGCTACACGTGCCAGGGCGCCCCGTCTCAGATCGAAACGATAAGGATTATTGGGATCGGTGATATGCAGCAAACGTTGAATGGATTCTTCTCCCAGCAAGTCCACCGCAGATGACGTAATCTTATCTTTGGCCGGGTATTTACCGGTTATCGTCCCCAGGCTTTCCATCAGGGGAACCGGCACCACTTCGATAAAATTCAGTGCTTCTTTTATAGTGCCACTGGTATGATTAAGGATATCGTACCAGATATATTCGCTGCAGGCACCCAACGGCCGGTCATCTTCATACAATTTCTCGATTTGCTTATCGGAAAACCCGATCCATTTGCCCAGTAATTTCTTATTTTCATCCTGGTTTTCCAGGAGATTGATGGCCAGGATTACCGGGTCTTCATAGGTTTGAGATTCAATGGTGGTGATTCTCCCGTAATTTCCCAATTGGTCCAGGTGCTTAAAGCGGAACGTATATTTCCGGTTGCCGTCGTTGGCAAGAAATTGCCGGTATTTGGAACAGAGGTATTCCACGAAAAAGGTTTTCCCGTTTCCCGGTTCTCCCACCAGTACGTAAGCCATTTCTTTGGATGAGCCTCCTTCGGCAGCATCTTTGACATAGGAGACAAAGCTGTTGATTTCATCATAGAGGCCGATGATATGCTTTTTCCCGGTCCTGAAGATTTTGAAATCGTAGGTTGTTTTACCATTCACCACCACTTTTTCGATATTCTGTTCCAGGATCATCCTGGTGACTCCTTCAAAAGCGTTTTCAAAGCGTTTTTTACCTTTTTTTATGTCGGTCAGGTGTTCTTGAAGGTTGAATACACGTTTTTGATTTTCCTTCATGTTTCCTCCAGTCATCGTTTTACTTCTTTAATCGTTTTTCTATTTCAATTCAAACCAAATATTTTTGGTAGAGGAGAACGTTTCTTTCTCCAGTAGACTAGGATAATCGATTATACAGAATTTTTCAACCATTTTTTAAAAGAAAATAAAAATTACAAGTGGTCACAAATTTGGCATGGTTTCGAGCCGTCTGTTCTCATCAAACAATGGGCGTGAATTCACCGAAAAATTAATATTGTAAGGTACGAGTCCCTTTTTGAATCGGTTTTGGGAATCTCCTTTTTATTCACCGTTCTCCCTATTGTTTGTAGCGTCGTTTTTTTTCGCCAATGCTTCCAAAGTGTCCAAAAACTTCTTGATTCGAACAATTTTTACATTCTCGTAAATCTTGTAAGGGAAATGTCGAATATTTTTGGTTACCAGGAAATCGGCATTCCCTGCAACCGCACATTCCAAAAATCGATTGCCATTGCTATCCGTACAAACGTCTAAACGAAGACCAGGTTCTATCCACTCAGCTTGAAAGCGCAGCGTCTGCATGATCCGGTCTTTTTCACTGTGCCTGGACGGGGGAACTAACCACTCAGCCACAGTTGTATATTCCTGCCAAATAGGTTCAGAGAGCAGTAGCTGAAAGTAGTCCTCGTCCCGAGTCATCCAATCTATTAGCTTGGCTGAGGCTCCCCGGGCACTCAAGATGGCTGATATAATATGATTTGTATCAATCACCACCCGTAAGATTCTATGCATTAGAGGGGCCTATGGTTTTCCGATACCTGCTGATTGCGTTATCAATTGTCTGTGAATTGATACCCCCTTTCTTACGCACTTCTGTTCGTATGGTCTCAACATCCTCTCGAAGCTGTTCTTTCCAGGCATATTTGTCATGGAGCTTTAACAAGGAGGCAATGGCGACTTGTATATTGCCCTGATAGCTCTTTTGAACAACCTCTCGAAAATGTTGCTCAACCTCTTTTGATAACTCCAACGATAACATCATTCTTATCCTCTTCAAGAATTTATATAACATAATGAAGGAAAGAAGTCAACAAGATTCTCACAAAATAAAAAAGAGACCACTCTGAGGTTAGGAAGAAGGGTTTACTTACTTCCAGACCGTTTTTTAGGAGTGTTCCGGATGGCCCGGGAGCGATAGGGCCGTTTTAGCGTGTGAACGCCGTCCACCGTTATATTCTTTTCTAAAATCAGACGGTGTTACCCCGACATGCTTCTTAAAGGAACGGTTAAATGCCGATTTGGAATTATAACCGACCTCAAAGGCAACTTCAAGAATCGTAAAATGATTTTTTGAATGGGTTAATATCTTCTTGGCTTCTTCAATCCGGTAAAAATTGATAAATTCATAGAAATTCTTATTTAACCTGGTATTGATGACCTGGGATAGATAATGGTCCGGGATGATAATTTCTTTAGAAAGTTTATGAAGAGTGATGTTTGGGTCAAGATAAGGCTTTTCACTTTCCATGAAATGAAGAAGTTTTTTTAGATACTTTTCGGCGTATTCGGATGACAGACGTACTTTTTCATATTTTTTCCGTTCTCTTTTAATGATTTGTCTGACCCGAAGAAGATGGATACCAATCCCCAATAAAATGACGCAGAGGGCACAACCACCATAAAACCAGTGGGTTTGATAGAAAAAGGGCTTTATGTAAAAACCAAAAGAAGCACCGGTCTCATTCCAGATGCCGTCATTATTGCACGCCTTAACCCGGAAACAGTAAAACCCGGGGCCCAGGTTGGTGTAATGGGCGATGCGTTCAGCCGGGGCCATTACCTCCACCCAATTTTCCTCGAAACCTGCCAATTTATACCTGAATTTAACTTTTCCAGGATCAACAAAACTCAATGCCGTGTAATGGAATTCAAATTTCTTTTTCCCGGGAGATATTTCATTATGCCCGTTAAAATTAAGATTGATGGTTTTATCATCGACTTTTACCTTTTCAATGATCACCGGGGGAATAACCCGATTGATCTTCATATGATCGGGATCAATGACTGCCACTCCATTTATAGTGGGAAACCACAATCTCCCGTCCCCGGTCTTTAATACACCAGGTTGAAAACTGTGTCGACAGCGGCTGAAGATCATGCCGTCAGACCTGTCTAACACAAAAGAAGTAATAGATGTTGTTTTCCCTTTGATAAAATCGATGCATTCCTCTTTATTCACCCGAAAGATACCGTTTGGACATCCCAGCCACAGGTTGTTTTTATCATCTTCAATGATCTGATAGACACTATTATGATACAGCCCTTCTTTCGTGGTGAAAGGTGTAAATTTTCCCTTTTCAAATCGATTCAGTCCCTTGTCATAAGTGCCAATCCATAAAACCTTTTCCCGGTCTTCATAGATAAACGAAATGTAGTCCCCGGACAGACCCTCCCTGGTGGTGTAGACAGTGAAATCCGAATCCCGGTAGTTGTATCGATTTAATCCGCCGCCGTAGGTTCCCAGCCACAGGTTTCCCCGGCTGTCTTCGCTAATACAAATCACACAGCGATGGGATAAGCCTTGTTTTGTCGTAAAGGTTTTAAATTTACCATCCCTGAAGCAATTCAACCCACCCAGCCGGGTTCCAATCCAGAGGTTACCTTTTCGGTCCCGGCAAATCGAGTAAATAACATCATTCGACAATCCATCCTTTTCTGTGTAGGTGATAAACGTTCCATTCTTAAAACAATTCAATCCTCCCCCATATGTGCCCACCCATAAATCCCCTGATTGGTCTTCCAGGATTGATGTTACATAGTTGGAGGATAATCCATGTTCAGTGGTAAAAAAGGATAACGTACCATTTTTATAAGCAGCCAACCCACGGTTGGATATTCCCAGCCATATGGTCTGCTTACTATCCTCGAAAATTGCCCCGACAATGCCGTCATGCAGCTCTTTATTATCAAAATGAATGGCTACCCGCCTGTCCTTCAGTCGATAAAGTCCCCCGGCAATGGTGCCAATCCACAGGATCCCCATCCTATCTTCAAAGATTGATGAAACATAATTGTGTAAGGGACCTTCCCGTGAGGTGTAAACATAAAATGAATGATTCCTATAACAAATAAGCCCCCCTCCCATGGTGCCGATCCACAGGTTTCCATTCCTGTCTTCATAGATTGTCCCGATATAATTGGAAGAAAGACCATCTCCTGTTGAAAAGGTTGTGAATTGCCCATCTTTGAAACGGTTCAGCCCATTGTCTGTTCCCACCCAGAGATAACCAGCCCTGTCCTCATAGATACACGTTACCGTATTACTGGCCAATCCATCTGCGCTGGTGTAAGTTTGAGTACGAAATTTATTATTTTTTACGGTTAACTTCTGCAGGCCTCTCTTGAAGGTGCCAATCCATAGGCTCCCCTGGTTATCTTCAAAAATTGATAATATATGATTACCGGCCAATCCATCTGCTGTAGTGAAGGTACGAAATTTACCGTGGCCGTATTCCAGTACATTTAAACCACCCTCAGTACCCACCCATACGTTTCCTTTCTTATCCTCAAAGATGGTATATACATGATCACATGACAGACTCTCTTCCAGGCCATAAGTAGTAAATTTCCCGTCTCTATATCGCACCAGGCCGCCGTGGTATATTCCTATCCACAGGTTCCCTTCCCTTCCCACCAGGAATGATGTCATATGGGTTGTCTTATTATCTTTGGCAATAATTTTGTCAAAGGAAGTAAAACGTACGCCGTCGAAACGCACAAGTTCCCTTGTGGTACAAAGCCAGATGTATCCGTCACCAGTCTGGCTGATAGATAGGACATTTTGATGCGGTAAACCATCTTCTGTTTGCCAGCCCTCATAGATATAATCTGATATCTCCGTACCGGGGTCAAGGGGAAAAATGAGAAATGACGGCAAGAAACAGAAACAAAAACTAGTAATCATAAAAAAATACATCCCCTGTTTGTGACCCTTTATTGAATTTTTAAAGTGATTTCTTTCACTGTACTCATTGGAGTTAACATTATTTTCCATATTACCTCCTTGTTATAATTACACAGCCTGTTCATCTTTTTATACGGATGATAGAGCAAAAATGTTTGGAAAAAAAATTTTTTTTCTTTTTCCACATTTTTATGAAATTATACACTTGATGCACAGCAATTATATTGCCAAATAAAAGATAAGATATTGTCCTATATTTTGGTCACTTTCCTGTCTACCTGATTCTTTGCCTGCCCCGAATACCTCTTTCGAATTGGTTTGGACTGACTCATCATCGCGGCTTGTGTAGTAAATTTCAAATGCTTAAAAATGAACAGCAGCAAGAAATTCAACCCCTCTACTCTTAATGGTTAAATCATTTCTTTCCCTATTAAGATTAGATAAGCCCAGCCCATACCTGAACTCAAAAGAGAAAGATTTATATCTTATCCCCAGGCCTGAGAGCAATTGGGAGTTTCTGTCTTTGATATTCTCGATTTTTTCTATAACCATAGAAGTCGTTTTATCTTCTATCTGGCTTTTCAAAAGGAAACCGGTTTCAAGTCCCAGGCTGACAAAGATACTGGATGTTGAGAGGGGAATTTTATAATGAACCATCACAGGAAAGGCAAGATAGTTAAGTTTATAATACGTATCTCCCCATTGGATGCCGGAGAATTCAACCAGTTCGGATTTTATTGTTTTATACAGTACATCCACTTCAAGAGAAAGATTTTTAAATACACCAAACTGTATCCCTGCTCCCAGGGAGTAGGCTAACTTTCCTTCATGCCGGGGAAGGGGAAAACCCTCACCGTCTTTGAAAGACAGTTTGGAAAAGTTTACACCTCCACGTACGGAAAGTTCTATGCCTTTATCCTTCCCGCTGAGCATTGGTGATAAAGAAAGTAAGAACACTAAAATAAAAACAAAGATATGGTTTTTTTTCATTTGTCAAACCTCCTATTTATTCTATGCACAGGATTTTCTCATCAATTCAAAAGGTTTTGCGCTTCCGAAATCGCCAGGTCAGCAAATTGTAATGCGCTTTGTATATCAGAGTTTACAAGAGCTTCAAAATAAGATTGCTGGTATACGGAGAAAGTGGATAATTGTTCTTGAGTTAAATCTGAATTTTTCAATTGGCAGAAAAGCCGCCACAATTCTGTGCCTTTCTCAAATAGAGCCTGGTTAAGATCGGTATTTCCTTCAACCTGGACAAAATCTTCTATGGTATGAACATTACCCGGCACATAAATATGGTCATATTCAATCCCCCATTGGGCATTACCGGTTTCTACTCCCCAATAGGCAATAACACCACCTCTATATCCGGCAAAATTTTCATCATCAATATCAGCGATCCATTGCACCGTACTGTTGTTTTTGGCATAGGGGAAATGAGCCTGGGTTGATTCTCCTCTTACCCAGCCATAACCAGGGATATAGGCTTCCATGATATAATGAGTGGGAAGAACAAATAATACCCGCGCCGGAATCCCCATTGACCGGCAAAGGGCTGTGGCCAGATTCGCTTTCCCGGTACATACTGCATATCCTCGCTCTAAAGTGCTGAGAGCGGTCTGACTACCATAGGATTGACCCTCAATAACATCTCCTGTAAAATAAATGATGTCATTTAACAACGTCATCACATTTCCATCCCAGTATTTGTAAAATAATTCCCTGGCTTTCTTCTTAATTTGAGATTCCGATGATTGAACCGTAAAAGAAGGCTGCAGGAAATATTTTATATCACTGCTTAGAGAGGAATAAGCCGAAAGAAATTGATACTCCGGGATATCACTGAAATCTTGTACCTTCTGCAAGGTAAATACGTCAAAAACAATATAATTTTTGACATCTTTCATACAGTTTTCCAGCATAAAGCGAATGAGATTTTTATCCTCTTTCATGGTTTTAAAATTGAAGTCTTGCACCTTTAAATTGTAGTCATTTTCCCGGGGAAGTCGAATAAGAACAGGAATGCTGTCTTCAGTGATGATTGGTGCGTGGGTCAAAAAAGTAACCGCATGGAAATCTTCATTGGCTATCACATAGTAAAACATTTTATAATAGCTCACCTGGAGATTTTCCTTTTCCTCGGCAGGTAAATAAACCGCGAGGAACAATGTAATCATAAGAAAGAAGATCATTACTTTTTTTATGTTCATGGTATACCTCCTTTTTCAAAACACTTTATAACCATCATTGGTCTATAAATCTATAGCATCAATTTGAAAAAATTCGACCTACCTTATAAGGTAAGACGTTTAAAAAATTGGATTAAAAGGATAAGATGAAGAACAAGCCCCAATATAATGATAACTATGGCACCCAGGCCATAAAACCAATGGGTTTGATATACGCAGAAAGAAAAGGGCGTACTACTCCCTTCCTTTAAGCATCCTGAGGTCGGACCTTAACTTACGGTGAAATAAATATCACTCAGGCTAAAAACCTTTTAAACAGGTGGCAAGCAACAACAGCAGCCAGGCAACTCCCATAAACCAAAAGGCATTTACCGTGACAAACGGTATAACAATAAAAAATTTAGCAACAATACTTAAAATGGCCAGAATAAGCGATAAAATCCAAACGATCTTTTTGGGGGGGTGTAAGCTTCATGATAAAACCTCCATTAATGGTTTTTTTTCATTATGAACATTATTATAAAGAAAAAGAAATTCAATTGTCAAGAAAAAATCAAAAACAACAAAAGCTTGTTTTATCAAATTCCACTGTCTATAATATTTTTTTGTTTTTTGTCACCCGTTTTTTAAAAACGTTCGTCTAATAGACATAAACGAGAAACAAGGCACTTACAGTGCGGTAATAGGCAACATGTTTTACATATTGCATATCCCACTGCAAAGTGGTTTTTGTTTCAAGCGCAGTTTTGCAACAAACGTAGAAGCGAAGGTGAAAACAGATGAAAATATACTTGTTGAACAAATGTGCCACGGCCACATCGGAGCATTTCAAGAACTGGTGGAGCGTTACAAAAAGAAAGTCTATTACCTGGCATACGATATGGTGGATGATCATCATGAGGCAGAAGATATTTCCCAGGAGGTATTTATAAAAGTGTTTCGCTTCATAAAAAAATTCCGCAAAGACGCAAAGTTCAGCTCCTGGCTGTACCAGATCACGGTTAATACCTGCATCGATATGAAGCGAAAAAAATCCTCAAAACCGCAAATTTCAATGGAGGATTCACAGATAGAAAGCATTCACCCCATTGAACCGGTATATTCCCGGACAGATGGCAGCATTCACAATCCTGAGCACCTTGTCGAGACCGACATGATTCAACAACGGATTCACCAAGCACTTGCTAAAATTTCTCCAAAAGAACGCTCCGTATTTGTGATGCGGTATTACAATGATTTCAAGACCGGCGAAATCGCAGAAATCTTGAATGTTTCTATCAATACGATTAAAAGCCTTCTTTTACGGGCCAAAAGAAAACTCCAAAAAGAGCTCTCATTTTATCAGGGTAAATCTGAAGTGGAGGTCCTTCATGACTAAGTGTAAAAAAATTAGAGAATTGTTTGATGAGGAGTTTTATGAAGAATTAAATAAAGAACAGGAAACCCTTTTGGAAAACCACCTCCAGGAATGCCCAGCGTGTCGCGCAGAGTATAACGACATGACTTCTATGCTCCTTTTTATGAAAAAAAGAGCCAGGGTTGAACCGGGGCCGGGTTTCTGGGATGGCTACCAGGTCCGGCTGATGGACAGGATGGAAAAAGAGGAGGTACTGGTTTCAAAACCCGGGAAAAAACGGGTAACCTTTTTCCATGCTCTAATTCCCGGTCCACGTTGGGCCTATCAAGCTGTCGCTGCTGTTGTACTGGTTGTTATCGGTATATTCCTGGGGCGAGAGCTATTTCCCCCGGCACCTCCCACGAATTTGGCTAAACGAATGGGGCAGCCGCCTGTTGTGGCAAAATTAGAGCCGGGATCCGAGCTCATGAATCATACACAGGACTTTATCGAACGGTCTAAAGTACTGCTGCTGGCGATTATCAATTTTGACCCGGAAACAGAGGACACTTATGTCTTGAACCTGCCCTATCAGCAGGAGGTTTCAAAGAAATTGCTGCGGCGGGTGGGGTGGATTAAAAAAGAATTTGCCACTGTGAACGGTCTCCCCCCTCTTCACCACAAGCGGTATAGACAACTGAAAGAACTGGTCACAGACCTGGAAATCATCCTGCTCCAGGTAGCCAACCTGGAATCAGGCGCTGATATTTCCACCATCGAGCTGGTTAAAAACGGAGTGAAGATCAAGGGAGTATTGTTCAAAATGCAATTGACGGATATCCGTCAGTTTATAAATAAAAAAAATAAGTCTACAACCCTGTGAAAAAGGAGGAAAAAATGAAAACAAGAACGGGTGGTATTACAGGAATTATTTTCTTAATAATGGTATCTTGCTGGTTTTTATCCCCGGGATTAAGCGCTAATAACCAGGCAAAAGATGCTAAAGCCTACCAAATGGCTTATAATCTTATTCTTGAGGAGAAATGGCAGGAAGCAGCCAACGCCTTCAACGAGTTTATCCGCAGCTATTCCGGCAGTGCCTACGTGGATGATGCTCGCTTCTGGCAGTGCTACTGCAAAGAAAAGATGGAACATCCGTTAGAAGGGGTTTTCAAATGTTACCAGGACTTCATCAAGGCATACCCAACGAGCAGATGGGTGGATGATGCCACATCCCATTTAATTTCCATCGGCCATAAACTATCAAAAAGCGGCAAACCCGGGTATATGGATATTGTTCAATCCATTTACCAGGACCAGGAGGATGATATCAAGCTAGCGGCACTTTATGCGCTGGAAGATTTGGGGGACGAACAAGCCCTGGATAGGGTATTAAAATTTTATGATAATTCCAGGAGTACCCGGCTGCGCAGTAAGATCATCCAGGTACTTGAAGATTTCGAATCGCCCCGGGCGTTTGCCAAGATCAAAGAAATTGCGTTGAAAGACCCGGATCCTAAATTACGCCGCAAGGCCATCGAGGTAATTGAGGATTCTGAAAACAGGGAAGCCATCGATGTCCTCAAAAAGATCATCAAGATGGATCCCGATATAAAAGTAAAAAGGGCCGCTGTTGAGGCGCTGGAAGATTTCGAAGCCCCCGATGTTATTCCTATTTTGAGTGAAATAGTGCTGAAGGAATCTGATGAAGAGCTGGTAAAGGCGGCTTTAGACACTCTCGAAGATATTGAGAGTAAAGAAGTGATTCCCGTGCTGCAAAAGGTTTTGAAGCAACCCAGGAGCATCAAGATAAAAAAAGCTGCCCTTGATGCCCTGGAAGATAGGGATGACCCGTCCGTGCTGCCAATTTTGCGGGACATTGCTCTTAAAGGAAACGATATCGAGTTACAGCGGGCAGCGATCGATGTTATTGGGGACTTCGAGAGTAACGAGTCCTTGAAGGTCCTGAAAGAAATCTTGAAATCAACTGATATATTCCAACTTCAGAAAGCTGCGCTTAATGCCGTGGAAGATCATGACAATGAAGAAGAGGTCAAAAAAGTCTTTTATGATACGGCATTAAATTCTCCAAAAGAAAAACTGGCCAAAGCCGCGGTTTATTTTCTTGTAGATATCGTTGAAGATGATAATGATTCTCGATTACTCATGGAAATCTACAAGAAATCAAGGTTTTTGTCTGTTCGCAAAGCAGTGATCTATGGTCTTGAAGATTTTGACGGGCCTGAAGCGGTTAAGGCACTGGTGCAGATACTGGAGAGTGAAAAAGACCTGGAGCTGCGGCGGGCTGTTATCAATACTCTTGGGGATACGGAACATGACGATGCGGTTCCTATTCTTTTGGACGCGGCGTTAAAGGAAAAAAATATGAAAATCAGGAAAGCGGCGGTTTCCGCCCTGGAAGATATCGGGACGCCTAAAGCTCAGGCAGCGTTAATGAAGATTATTGAGAAAGAAAAGAAATAGGTGCCCTTCGGGCAAGTTTATTCACCAGAGAATTATCTACGGTAGAAAAATAATTTTCTACGGTAGAAAAAAGACGATCTACGGTACAAAACGAAACGGTCATTTATCAGTCTGATTTCTTTGCCTGCCAGGAAAAAAGCCCACGAATTACGCGAATTCCACGAAAAAAATTTAAATAATTCGTGTTAATTCGTATAATTCGTGGGCTTCTTTTTTTCATCGTCACGGGCGAGGCCGCGGCATCATGAATGACTGTCCCTTTATTTTTTCTTATTTTTTATTTCTATAACCCAGAGAATCTCTGGGTTATATTCTCAATTCCGGATCATGACCCAGGAAAACTCTGAGTCATGTTCTCAGGTCCGGATCATGACCCAGAGAATCTCTGAGTCATCGATTAAAATTTCATCAATCTCTGGAAAAGCTTGTATGAATAAAGTGTCAGGTAAATAATTTTGCAACCGAAAAAAGAACAATCTGTAAACCCTGACTGTTCAATTTAATAAATAATTTTGCCGGTGAATAAAGTGCCAGGTAAATAATTTAGCCGAAGAGGAGAGCAATCCCGCGGATTCCCTTATTCCCACACCTGAAGGGAAGGAGTAATTTACTAGAACGAGAGGAGTGGTTGACTAGAACGAAAGGGGTGATCGACTAGAACGAAGAGTGGGATTATTTACCTGGCACCTATTTCTACCTATTTCTATAACCGGGATTCAGTTGGCAGTTGGCAGTAGTTAAAAGAGGAAGTTAGGAAGCGAGGAAGCTGAGAGGTTGAGAGGTTGAGAAGGTAAGAAGTTCCGAAGGTTAGCTCATCAATGACCAATGACCACTGGCAGGCCCTTTTCTCTTCACTTAACACCTAACACTTAGTTTCAGTCTCCTCCTCTTTCTGCTTGTTCTCTTTTCCAAGGTTTTTTACTTTCCATGGATTAATGAGAGGAATCTGAGCTGGGGTAAAGTCGGATTCATTTCTCGTGACAAGAATCAAATTATAAGTAGAGGCCATAGCAGAAATTAACCCATCAATAGTGGACATTGGAGTTCCCGCTTTCTCTGCATTTCCCTGGATGGTGCCCCAATTCTCGGCCACTGTCAGATCAATAGGAATAATCCGTTCGTTGTACTCCTCCAATAGGGTATTCAGCCACAGGGTCAATTGCTCCTTCTTTTTTGAATCAGGTAATTTAACTAATCCTTTCCTGACTTCACCAATAGTGAGGACACTTAAAAATAAAGCATTTGAAGGGGCACCCTCTAGCCAATTAGTGACCTGAGCATTTGGTACAGGTTTCACTAGCTCCGAGATGATACACGTATCAAGTAGGTATTTCACAGATCGATACTCCCTGGATAATCTTTTTGTCGCTCAATATTAAAGTGTTCATCCATTTTGGGACAACCCAGGAGAAATTCCTTAAAGGTCGGTTTGTTTGAAGTTAACGCTTCATATTCCTGGATCGACATGATAACCACGGTTTCTGCTCCTCTTCTCGTCACATATTGGGGGCCATTTTTTAGGGCGTTTTCAACAACTTTGCTGAATTGGCTCCTGGCGTCTTGAAATTTCCATGTGGTTTTCATCTTACCTCCTCTTTATTAATTTTAAAAGAAATACATGCAATTGTCAATGGCTCCTAAGAAGGCTTCTGAATTCAAAATTCAGGGACGGGATGTTGAGATTTGGATTTTTAACAAAGGGACGCGCAAGAGATTCCATTCTCCTTGCTCAATCGTCAATCACTGGAAAGCAACCGGCGGTAACTTGAAAAGACATCGTCGATAACGTGATGAGACAACGGCGATTACTTTTTTGTAATTGGCAACAACCAGGATTCAGTTGCACCTATTTCCTTGAAAAAAAGACGAATTTGTTTTAAAATTCAACTCTTAATTTTAAAGGCTCTTCAAGGGAAAATGAAAATAAAAAAGATTCTCTTGCTTGTTCTATTGTGCCTGGTAATTGCCGGATTGGCATCAATCATGATATTTAATTCCTACAAAAAGGACCGGCAAAAGCTCGAACTGGCTCAATCGCTGCTGTATGAAAACAAAATAAACGAAGCAAACGCACTATTTTCCAGGCTTGAGGATTCTTTTTGGATAAAAAATCAGGCCCGCTTAGGAAGTATAATTACCAGCATTTTAAGTTACGACGAGTACAAGGACGTTCCTTTACCGGAGAAGGACACTATTAACATTGACCATTACCATCTGCCTTCCCTATTGAGAAGGCTGCTGTCTTCATCGGCTTTTAATCGGTGTACTCAACTGGCAAAAATCGGGAAATTTTATGAAATGGAAGCGGCAGACCTTTACTATCCGGCAGCGCTCCTGGAAAACGGGAAACCCGGGGAGGCCTTTCGATGGTATTCCGATTTATCCGACAGGTTAAAAAACACATTCCTGGGAAACAGGCTAAAAGAAACCTTTGAATTGCTTCATACCGGCGCCCACAGCATTATAAGAGACCGTACCGGTAAATTAGTAGGAACAATCGGTGCGGATAGGCAGTTTAAATTTTACCGGGCCCTATACCGGTCTTTTATCCAACCGGTTATCATTAAAGAGATAATAAACCACGAAATACCAAAAGGACTTCGCCTTAGTATTGACCTGGAGTTAAGCCGGTTGGCCCTGAAATCGTTGGGTGAGAACCAGGGAAGTATTGTATTGATTCAACCGGATACCGGTGAGGTCCTGGCCGCGGTTAGCGATGAAAAAACCGGGGAAAAAATCGGTGATGGCTCATCCCCTGCGTTTGAACAGATGTTAGAACCTGCTTCCATATTAAAACTAATAACCGTCACCGCCGCTTTCAGGAACAAGTTTGATCCTGAACGGGAAATAGCCGGGATGACCTGCCGGGGTGCCAAAAGATACAGTGGTAAAATCCTGTATTGTCCGGCCGCCCAGGGTGAATTATATGGGCTGGAACATGCTTTGGCTGTCAGTTGTAATACCGCCTTTGCCGATCTGGGGGTCAAGATCGGCTGGGAGAAAATGTTGGAGGAACTGCGTTTATTCGGTTTTGACAGCCAGATGAAAAATCCTTTTGCTTTGGGAAAAATTATTATAAAAAAAGGAGATAACCGGGCCCTGGCGGACCTGGCTATTGGACTGGAAAACACGGTGCTGACACCGGTTCATGCGGCTTTAACAGGAGCGGTATTTGCTAATGACGGTTCCTGGGTTTATCCTGAACTGTTCTATGCCACTGACGGTTTTGTTGGTCTAAGTCCGAAGAAAATAAAAATAAAACGTTTAAAAGGCGTAAAGATATTGGATGAACATTGGCTTCCTGCTATCCGGAACGGGATGAGGGCTGTAACCAGGTACGGAGGAACTGCCGGTTTTATAGCTCCCACTGGTTTCCAGGTATACATGAAAACCGGTACGGGTGGGAGCTATAGGGATGGCTTTCATGTCAATTATATCGGTTATGTTCCTAAAGATCAGGGTAATATCGCATTTTGTGTGAGGCTAACCGACAAAAGGACTTCATTTCGAGCTAGAAGGGCCGCATACCAAACAAACCGGGAGTTATTAATCCGTTTGAAGCAGTTGGCTGCACAAAGAGACATGAACTGGCAGCCGAAGAAAAAAAAATAATTAAATTTTTATCCTGTATAATTCCCAGTTTTCATCATTAATATTTTCTTCAAGTTTGTAAAAGTAATTATCACGAATGGTAAAATACACCTTAGTATCCATTCCATATTGTTCCGGTATCGGCAGGTAAATCCTCTTTATCTCATTTCCCTGCAAATCCATAACAATACATTCCCGTTGATCCTTCTCTATTTTATTAGTCATTACATATAGCTTTCCATTATTGGCAATCATTGAATGGATTGGCGGATAATAATCTTTAAAACTTATACGGCCTTGAAATTCATATAAGTGTTTAAAATGCGGGTCCTTTTGAAACCATTGCCGGGTTTTTTCTTTATAGGATGATAGTATTTTAAGCCTTTTGTAATCTCTTTTAATTCGGTACGTTTTTTCCCCGTTTTGATCAAAGGCATCGATGGCAAACCCATGAATCCCGGCTATAACATAGAGTTTATCTTTATCTATTTGGGGATCAAAAGGAGTAATTGGGAATTCAATCTTAGAATTCTGGTTCAATTCAAAATCCGTTTTATAAATGACCTTCACTTTTTTAAAGTTTTCATTGGCTAAAAAGAAAGCCAATACAATTTTCTGGCTGTTTTCTTCTTTTGGTGTTGTGGTAAGGCAAATATATTTTTCTCCAAAAGGCCAATACACATCAGTTGGATTCACTCTATATTCATTTATATATTCCCCGGTTTTTGAAATTATCGTTAATTTTGCTAAACTGCTTATATAAACTTTATTGTTAGAGGGAAACACGATCATAGGGAACCAAAAGGGATTTATTTTTAATTCACCAGGACCTTCGCCTTCTTTTCCAAATTTGTTGACGAATTTGTAGTCTTCAAGGTTATAAATAAAGACAGTGGTTTTTTCCTGGATATAGATGCAGCCATTTCCTATGTTAATGCCTCCTGGCTGATGGAATTCTTTAAAAACAGCCACCTTTTGGGCCTGCAAGTTTAAAAGTGAAAAAAGGTTCCAACACGTAATAAAAAGTATGATCTTAAGTTTCATAATTCCTCCTTATATGTCTTTGTTTTTTTTCATCTTCAATATACGTGGTAAGGGGGTTGTTTTCAATGGGCCGAAAGTCCCGAATTTAAAAAAGGGACTTTTGTCCCGGCTTTACTTCTTTGGAAAAATCTGTTATAAATGAGAGATGACTGTTATCTCAATCGGAATATATTTTCTTTTTTTAGCAATGGGCCTGGTCGCCATTTATATTTCTTACCGGTTGGCCCGAAGGTACCGTTTTCGATTTCTCGATTACTATTTATACAATGTCATTTTCTCTATTGTTTTCGGGTTTATTACTTATATAGGTGGGTTGTTTGGCGAGTTGACATTGGCACCATCGCTGTCCTGGCATGTTAGTTTTACAGCCAATATCATCATTTCTGCCCTGGCTTTTCCTGCGGCAATTGTGGCCCTTTATATGATGATATGCTGGATATTGGAATTTTTATGGGGAAAGGTATCCCGATGGTTTAAACTGGCGTTCTGGACTTTTCAAACCCTGTTCATCCTGGTGAATTTAACCGCCGCAAAAATCTATCTCGATACAAAAGAGTTGAAATCGGTAAATCTTATTTTTTCTATCGATGAAAAAATCCAACTTTTGATCATTTTTATCGCGCTTTTGTATTTGATCCTGGAGGGGAAATCCCTGGAAAATAAAGCAAAAAGGAAATTGGCAATCAACCTGGGTCTCATTCATCTTATTTGTGTTACCCTTCTCACCGGGTCATTCTTTTTCATTTTCCGTTATATAAAGAGTCCCCTTGTCTTATTTTCAGTTCTTGCATTTTCACACATATCCATAGAAATTATTCCTCTCCTTTATCTCAAGTGGCTGCTGGGGAAATACCATGCAGAACTGGGATTCCCTTCAACAGTACATGGCATCGAAGGTTTTTTCAACCAGTTTAAAATCACCGGACGAGAACAATCCATTATTCGATTGATCCTTAAAGGAAAAACCAATAATGAGATCGGAGATGAGCTTTTCATCTCCACAAAAACAGTTAAAAACAATATCTCTAATATCTACCAAAAAACCAAGGTGAGAAACCGCATCCAATTGACCAACCTGGTAATGTGCTTCGAAAAAGAAAAGGTTATTTCTATTTAATTCTAAAATTGCCTGTCCTCTTCCTTTCTTCCTTTTACTCTGGAAAATAAAATTACTTATTGAGTATCGCGGAGAAATCCAGGGGTTTAAACAGGTCAATATTTGCTTTTTGAAACTTCTTGTTAAATTCCGCCACATCTTGAGCATAAAGTTGTTGGAATTCTTTGGTTACTTTCATCAGTATTTTCTGGGTTTGCGCCATAAATTTCTTTTGCGATGGTGTTGGTGCATCAAAGGATGTACTGAGGGTCATAAATGGCAGTAACACCTGGAAACCGATGGAATTCATCATATCGGCACCTCCCATAATCTTTTTGGAAAAAGCTCCCAGTTTCGCTTTCAAAGCAGCGGCATCTTTTACTATTTCCTGTAATTTTGAATCTTTACTACCTTTTAAATGCTTCATGATGAAGTCCAGGGTTTCATTGGTCTTTTTGATTTGCATCAGTCCTGCACCCAATATTTTTATATTCTGTTCGGCTTTAACAAGGGCATCATATTTCTCTTTACGTTTTTTCATGGAAATTTTTTCACGGTAATCCGCCTTCACGTTAACGGTCTGAGACGTTTCCCGGTCACCGATTTTTATTTTTACCGTATAGGTCCCGGGCAATACGCTAATACCAGTGGGNNACCAGTGGGAAGGAAATCCGATATCATTTCAAATCCCGGTATTTTAATACCTTTTGTGCGTAGATTCCAGACAAAACGGTTTATTCCCGGTTTTTTCGGCCCCTCTGCTTTCCAGATGACTTTTCCCGATTCCTCAAGTACCTGGATTTTTACGGTCTTCTCCTTTTTAATATCGCCTGTAACTTGTTCCTTTCCAGGATTATAAAGATAGGTTAACAATGCTCCATATTTCTTCGATTCACCGCGGTACATACCGTCTCCGGTAAAACGGTAACCATCAGCTTGTTTTAGCTGGTGCTGATACACCGGTGGAATTTCAAATAAATGAAGCGGTTTCTTAAGCGTTTTTTTATTTATTGAACGAAAAGGCCTGACATCATCCAGTATATATGCTGCTCTTCCATGCGTTCCCATAACCAGGTCATGATCGCGTGGGTGAACGATAAGTGCTCTAACCGGACAGGTGGGCAATCCATGTGTCCATCGGTTCCAATTTTTACCCCCATCAAAACTGATCCATAAACCAAACTCGGTGCCAAGATAAAGGAGGTCTTGATTTACCGGGTCTTGTTCGATGACATGAGCAAATCCCCACTGAAGGTTATCAATTTTTGAAGTGGGATCATTTTTGGTTAGGCTGGTCCAGCTTTTTCCAAAATTTTCCGTTTTATAAACATAGGTTGTCCAATTACTTCTCCTGTGATCGTCAAAAACCGCATATGCAGCTTTGGCATTAAACTTTGACGGCTCAATATGGGGGCACCAGGTGTTGGCCGGCAAACCCTTGATATTCTTAACTACATTCTCCCATGTTTTTCCACCATCGGTTGTCAGTTGTACATTACCATCGTCAGTACCTACCCATATCACGCCCTTTTGCACCGGGCTGGGGGCGATGGTAAGTATTGAGGTATGATTCTCCGCTGATGTAATATCCTTTGTAAGTCCACCGCTCTCACTTTGTTTTTGTTTGTTTGGATCATTGGTGGTTAAGTCCGGGCTGATTATTTCCCAGGATTCTCCCCGATCCGTACTCCTATGGAGAAATTGACTCCCATAATACAGTGTTGTTTCATCGATGGGATCAATGGCGATTCCTGCATTCCAGTTGAACCGCAGTTTTACATCTTCAGGGCCATCAGGACGTATAAACATCTTTTCTCCCGTAACCATGTTGAAACGCATGAGAATACCCCCCTGGAGCATGCAGTAGCCAACCTGGGGGTCTTTGGGATCGATGAGGGTTCCAAAACCATCGCCAAATCCCACCTCCTTCCAATGATAGTTGCGAATGCCCCCATTTTCCCATACATCACCGGGTCCCCGCCAGGAACCATTATCCTGTAGGCCCCCGTAAACATTGTAGGGTATTTCCATATCGATATTGATATGATAAAACTGGGCAAGAGGGAGGTTGTCGACAATACGCCAGGTTTTTCCGCCATCATAACTGATCGATATCCCCCCGTCATTTCCTTCGATTATATGGTTGCCGTTATTGGGATTAATCCACATGGCGTGGTGATCCGAGTGAACATTCTTTGCAATCCTATTAAAATTCTTCCCCCCGTCATCGCTAACCACCAGCCTTGAATGCAGACTGTATACCCGGTTCTCGTTTCCAGGATCTATTCGAATATCGCAGTAATAGAATGGCCTTGGATTAACATTTTTCTTTTTGTTAACAATTTTCCAGGTATGTCCTCCATCTTCGGATTTGCACAATGCGCTTTTTTTCGCTTCCACCAGGGCATAAACCACATTCGGATTGCTCCTGGCTATTGCCAATCCGCTCCGGCCAAGTTCACCTTCGGGTAAACCTTGCTTGCCAGTAATTTTTTCCCAGTTTTTCCCGCCGTCATAAGTTACATATAAACCGCTCCCTTTACCTCCTGATTTAAAGAACCATGGCCAACGCCTGTATTCCCACATGGCTGCAAAGAGTTTTTGAGGATTTCCCGGGTCCATAACAAGATCGGCACAGCCAGTGGATTTATTCACATACAGTATCTTTTCCCAGGATTTACCACCGTCAACGGTTTTAAAAACTCCTCGTTCAGGACTATCTCCCCAGGCTTTTCCCATGTCGGTGATGTAGACAATATCCGGGTTTCCCGGGTCAAAAACAATGCGATGTATTCGTTCGGTTTCGGTAAGTCCGGCATGAACCCAGGTATTTCCGCCGTTTATGCTTTTATAAATTCCATTTCCAACCCCCATACTATTCCTGGGATTTCCTTCGCCGGAACCCACCCATACAATCGAGGGATTTGGCTGGTAGATCGATACAGCCCCAATAGATGATACAGGTTGATCATCAAAGACCGGTTACCATGTAATCCCACCGCTGGTGGATTTCCAAAGGCCGCCGGTGGCCGCGCCCACATATATTATTGCGGGATTAGAGACTACAGCATCTACTGCCGCAACCCGGCCGCTCATACCGGCGGGACCGATACATCTCGCTTTCATCCCCGAAAATAATTCCATATCAATTTGGGCATTAAGCATCAAGCTAAAAAGAATCAAGATAAAGAAATTAGCAAAAACAAATCTTTTCATTATTTCCTCCTATTTGCAGTATCTCCCCTGACAGGTTCAAGCTGAAGAGGAGATAGCACAAAAAAATGTTTCTAAATAAATAATTTGTCATAATATATTTTACCATTGCCGCTGTAATTTTTTCAAATACAGAATCATTTAATTGAATGAAGTATGGGAAGTAAGAAAGGGGAAAATCAAAAAAATCCCAATTAGAATGAATCTTGGCTGGCATCAAATCTACACTCACTTTATCCCCAAAATTCCCCTTCCTGGTAATTCAGCCAAAAAGCACACTGCAAGTGCTTCTCCACGGATTCGTCCGCATCCTGCCTGTACAACCAAATCGAAAAAGTACAACTTTAGTTGTACAATTTTTTTATTTTTTTTCCACCTAAAAATACGACTTTTGTTGTATTGACATTTATTTGTTCTTAGATTAATCTATTACTCTACAAAACCGGCATTATTCCAGATCAAGTCTACAAAACCGGCATTATTCCAGATCAAGATCATGTTTCGGTCTTTTTAATTTCTGTACTTATCGCACTTAAAATTTAAAAAAACAAGGAGGTATTCACAAATGAGAATGAATCGTAAGATGTTTATTTTTACGGTAGTTTTTGTTTTATGCTGCTTTATGGTAACAAACTCATGGGCAGCTAAAAAAGTCAAGTTTTACAAAGCCAATGCCAAGGATTATATCAGGCTGCTGAATGAAAAGCCGGGCCAGGGTATTGGTAAAGCGTTAGGCCTGGACCAGGATGAAGACTTCAAATTGATTCGCCAGGGAAAGGATTTCAACGGGTTAATCCATCAACGTTATCAACAAACATTCCAGGGCATCCCGGTCTGGGGTGTGGAGGCTGTTGTCAGCATGGACGGCAATAACGCGATTAGACTTCACGGCGACATGGTCCTAGAGACCAGGAAGGACATCAAGGGCATTCCCGCCTCATTGGACCCGCTGGGTGCATTAAAGAAAATGAAAGACCAGCAAAAGAAAATCGATAAGAATGCACAATGGACCTTCAGGAATGAGGAATATGGAACCTATGTTTTTATCGATGAGAAAAACAAAGCTCATCTTTGCTACGTGGTTTCCTTTTTTGCCGATACGGAATCCGGTAATCCATCCCAGCCGATTTTCTTTGTCGATGTCAAAAACGGCAAGGTGCTTCACGCCTTTGATATGCTGAGATACCAGGGTACAGGCCCAGGCGGTAACCAGAAAGTGGGTTACTATTATTACGGCACGGATTACGATCCGTTTTGTGTCGCTGTCAACGGCAGTACCTGTACCATGAATTGCACTGACGTCAAAACCGTTGATTTAAACCATGGGACCAGCGGTACGACCCCATATTCCTACACCTGTTATGAAAACACCCACGAGGCAATCAACGGGGCCTATTGTCCCCTCAATGACGCCCAATATTTCGGCCAGGTGGTATTCGATATGTATATGGACTGGTATGGTGTTCCCGTGCTTCCGTTCCAGCTCACCTTAAGGTGTCATTACAGCAACAATTATGAAAATGCCTTCTGGGATGGTTCCACCATGACCTTTGGCGATGGTTATACCACTTTTTATCCATTGGTGGGATTAGATGTTGTCAGCCACGAAGTCAGTCATGGTTTTACCGATTATAATTCCGATTTGATTTATTCGGGTCAATCGGGTGGAATTAATGAATCCTTTTCCGACCAGGCCGGTGAGGGGGCTAAATATTACATGAGAGGCACCAATGATTTCATGTGCGGTTATGATATCTTTAAAGACCCTGACGGTGCGCTGAGGTACCTGTATGACCCGCCATTGGATGGTAAATCCATCGATCATGTTGACGATTATTATGATGGCATGGATGTTCACTACAGCAGTGGGATATTTAACAAGGCGTTTTATTTAATCGCCACCTCCCCGGGTTGGACGACCCGCATGGCCTTTGATGTGTTTGTCAAGGCCAACCAGGATTACTGGACCCCCAGCACCAATTTCCAGCAGGGTGCCGAAGGTGCCGTCGATGCAGCGTTGGATTGGGGATATAATTGTCAGGATGTAGCAGGTGCGTTTGCCGTTGTGGGCATTGCAGTAAGCTGTCCCGGGGGAGCTCCTATTGCTGCTTTTACCGGTTCACCCACCACCGGGCCAGCCCCGTTAACGGTGAATTTCACCGATCAATCCACCAACAATCCCACCTCGTGGTCATGGAATTTTGGGGATGGCGGCACTTCCACGGCCCAGAATCCTTCCCACACCTATACCACACCCGGGACTTACACCGTAACCTTAACCGTCACCAATTCCGGCGGCTCTGACAACGAAATAAAAACCAATTATATAACGGTTACAGATCCATCCCAGAACCCTGAAATCTATGTGTTCGATATTTATATGCAAAAATTTAGTTTTTGGTTTTTGTATCGTGCCGAAGCCACCATTACCATCAAAGACACCGATGGTGCTGTTGTACCCAATGCCACGGTTTATATCCAGTGGAGTGGTAAAGCCAGCGGCACCGACAGCGGCACCACCAACTCCAGCGGCCAGGTTACCTTTAACAGCGGCTGGTACTTTTTCAACGGCACCTTTACCGTCACGGTAACCAATGTGACCCACCCCACTCTCGTGTACAATCCCGCACTCAATAATGAAACGTCCGATTCAATTTAACTCTTACTGCGTATAAACGACTGACAAAAAAAGGCCCAAAAGGCTTTTTCCAGAGCCTTTTGGGTCTTTTTTTTTATACAGAAATTAAAGGGACAGGCAATTGATCCTAATTGATCCTGCCTGTTCCTTACATTCACCCAAAATAATTAAAGTATTTAGGTGCCAGCCCAATTTTTCCCCACTTGATTTACTGAATTTCTCTCTTGACTTTCGTTTTTGATTTTTATATTCTTTATATTCGTAATTGATTTCGCTTCGCTCACAATTGGTGTGATTTTTTGGATGTTTTTTTTTCGCGGCTAAAGAAGGAGGAATCATGAAAACGTCTTTCATGCATTTAGCGATGATTCTTATGTTGATCATCCTGGCGGCTGCCTGCGGTAAACGCGGCGCTGATGAAAAAGCATTAACCCGGGTTTACAGTGATTACCATGAGGCCATCCAGGAAGGGGATATCCAGGCACTGAAAGAATTGGTTAGTTCTGAGAAGCAAAAGGAACTCCTGGGTGAAGTGGCTGCTGTGAAACTCCAAATGATCAAAGAATTTTTACCTACGGATATTGAGGTCACGGGAGCATCTACGTCAGGCAGTACTGCTCGATTAGAGGTTAAAGGCAAAAAGCAGGGGCAGGGGATGACCGGTACGGTTAAATTCGTAAAAGAAGACAGCCAGTGGAAAATCGATAAAGAGGAATGGCAGATGTCGTTTGGAACACCTGGAATGACAGGTGAAGCAATGCCTTTTATGAAGGACCCCACAAAACCGCCGCAGGTTCACCAGGTCCTGGCAGGACACCAGGGGGAAGTGACAGGCCTGGCCTTCACGCCGGACAGTCAGTACCTGGTATCTGCCAGTTACGGCGATTATTCTGTGCGTGTATGGGATACCCGTACAGGGGAAGAAATATCCGCTGCCAGGACCCCGGACCGGGTGCGCAGTATGGCCTTATCCCGGGACGGCCAACAGGTTATCACCGCTGATGCCGATAATAATATTATATCGCTGCCGCTGGAGTACGGCACCATCGGTGAACCCGAAACCCTGTGCAGGAACGTGGGGGATGCCGCGGCTGTCAGCCCTGACGGCAAATTCATCGCTGTCACCGGCTGGCAGCTCCCGGTGCAATTATGGGACCTGGAAGCCAAACAATTGATTGAAACCATCAGTGATAAAACCGACCGCCGGGTGCTGACGTTCTCTGTTTCAGGAAAATTCCTGGCTGGGGGAGGAAGCGGGAATAATTACAGTATATGGAGTGCCGGAAAATGGAAGGAGAGCCGCTTTAAAATCGGTAAAATCGATGCAGCCAGTGAAATGACAGCCATCGATATCAGTAGAGATGAAAACTACCTGGCAACCGGGCATAACGACAGCAGTATTGTTATATTCGCTTTGAAAAAACGCAGGGAATTGCACAATTACTTTGTGCGTGATGCGGCCACCCATGATGTAAAATTCAGTCCGGACAGCAAGATTTTAGCAACAGCTCACCAGGACAAAAAGATATACCTGTGGGATGTGGAGACCGCCAGGGTCCTGGCGGTTTTAGCGCAGCATACCGATGTGGTGAGGAGTCTGGCCTTCAGCCCTGATGGCACCGCACTGGCCAGCGGCGGCGAAGACCGGAAGATTTTCATCTGGCGAACCGGACCGCCGGCAGCCCCGGTTCCGGCTGCACCTGCTGCCCGGGACCAGGACATCCCTTTCCCAGGAACGACAGGCGTTGAAACAGTGGAAGTGCAAGGGGAACAGAACCTGGTCAAAAATCCTGATGCCGGCCGGGCTGCACCTTCCTGGGAGACAAAGGGGGAAGTTTCCATCGAAACCGATGACCAGGGCAATCATCTGTTTGTAATCCGGTACAGCGGTATGTTCTGGCAGGACGTGCCCATAGGGGAGTCTACCGGGCGCTATGTCCTTTTGATTGCCTGGGCCTCCAGTGAACGGGTGAACCCGGGGGACGATCGAACCGGTTATCCCTATGTTTACGGGTATTTCCTGGACAGGGCGGACAAAAACAAGATCAATGCCTATCTCAAAGGGGAGCAAATGCTGCTTTCCCCCAATTTTACCGATGAATGGGGATTGATCTATGGAATTTTCCAGGTGCCGGAGAACACCGGTGCGGTTCGTTTTTTCATGCAGCAGGCGGATGGCCGCAGTCCCCAGGATGGTTCTGCCGCTCGTTTCGATGAACCCGGGGTGTTTCTATTTGACAGCGAAGCAGAAGCAATCCAATTTGTCGATAAATATTAAGACCTGTTTCAGAAAGCGAGAAAAAGTACAAGCTAGAAATATCCATTAGGGTCAGAACCAGGATTAGTAGGATTATAGGATTACCGGGATTATAATGATCTACTGTGATGAGTGGTATTGGCAAAAATAAATAGGAGTTGTAAAATGACAAGTTCTTTAAGAATTAATGACCCATTAACTCACAAGGTTATCGGATGCGCGATGATAGTTCACAGAATTCAGGTGCCAGGCCAATTTTTTTAACCTATTTTCCGTATGTTTAGTAATGATATCTGCAGGAAATGATTGTCAAAAATTCCTTATTTACCGCATAAACCAGGCGATTGGTATCATCGATGCGACGAGACCAAAAGCCGGAAAGGTTTTCTTTTAGAGGTTCCGGTTTTCCTATTCCTTCAAAAGGTTGCCGTTTGGCAGCCTCGATAAGTTTGTTTATTCTCTTAAGCGTTTTTTTATCCTGGGATTGCCAGAAAAGATAATCCTTCCATGCCTCATCGGTCCAGGCTAATTTTCTACTCATATATCAAATCTCGTTTATGAACCTGACCGCGTTTATATTGATCAATCGATTTTGATAAATGCTCGGCATTTGCGGGGGACTTTAAAAGATGAAAGGTTTCCAAGTAGCTATTAAACGTATCTAAAGACATTACCACCGCATCTTCTGCATCCCGGCGTTTAATGACGGTATAATCCGCATCTTCGACAACCTGGTCCAGGACATATTTTAAGTTGTTCCTGGCTTCACTAAACGTAACGACTCTCATTTGAACCTCCACACATGTCTCATTAATTGTACAAGTATAACATATTTCTTTTCAATACGCAAACGAAAAAAAGTCAGCCCAGCAATTCTCATTTTGACTCTGATTAGAATTGCTGAGATTAGACGTTTTCTCTTGACTTTCTTTTTTGATTTTTATATTCTTTATCCTGGTACTATAATAATAACAAATTAACAGGTAATCATACGGTTTTGGTGGATAATAAGATATATAAAGGATGTGCAAAACAATGGGGCAGCAAAAAAATAGATTTGTTTTGGTATTCATCTTGTTTGTGGTTCCTATGGTTCTCCATTCCCAGGAATATCTCCGCACAACCTATTCAACAGATGACGGCCTGGTCAGTTCCACCATTCATGACAGCGCCCCCCCTTTATTGGAATTGCTTCACCTGGATGCATCCGGGATGAAATTTCCCCTTAACCGGGATATTACATTAGAATACCATCAGAATGATCTCACCTTTTATTTCAGGGGAATATCCGTTATCGATGAAAAAGCCATCCGCTACAACCTGAAGCTGGAGGGTTTCGACCGGGAATGGGTCAGAGGGTTTCAAACTCCCAACAATCAATATCGATATACCAATGTCGCTCCAGGCAAGTACCGGTTTTATATCCAGGCGGTCAACAGCCTGGGAGAGAAAAGCGGTATATTATCATCCGGGACAATTACCGTCAAAAACCCCTTTTCTCAAACCGCCTGGTTTTATATCCTGGTTTTTTTCCTGGTGTTGTTTATTATATTCTTTATTGCTAATTTTATTTCAAAAAGACGCCTTGCCTCGCGGTTGGAGGAAGAGGTTCGGCAGCGTACCCGGGAGTTGGAAGCCTCTGAGAAATATT